>Ga0172369_10000202_pt1 | contig 85340 bp, 75 predicted proteins | sample LakKiv25m_FD_114539 | JGI IMG/M metagenome (GOLD analysis project Ga0172369, IMG submission 114539) | Freshwater microbial communities from Kabuno Bay, South-Kivu, Congo - kab_022012_11.25m | ecosystem: Environmental > Aquatic > Freshwater > Lake | place: Democratic Republic of the Congo... | reverse complement strand
TACGTCGAAAAATAACGCAATCGTGAAAGAGGTGGAACCGGAAACAGTGGCTTAGCCGTAGGCTGCGCAGACGAAGAATTTCACAGCATTGCCATATGGTTGATCGGAGCCTTCAAATACCGTTTGCCCTAATCCGGAAACAGCGTTCAACCGGCAGGTGTGACCGATGGCAACAGCGCTTCAGGCGCAGCGTCATCATGCCGCAGTTTGGCAAGATTCCGCTTTCTCGAAACCTGAAGAAAAGGTATTCTGCCTAGGTCTTGCCGAGCAAGATTCCGGCTGCGGGGGCGGTCGTTAAGTGGTGATACGCCAGACCGGCGTGTGAGCAGGTTACTAAGCGCTGCCAAGGTGTAGAAACGCATGTTTTCCGTTCAGCCTGCGCATGGCGCGCAAGGGGATGGTGGCATGCGTCTGCCCGCAAGGAATGCTGGTTCCTCTCGATCCACAAACGGACGGCCCGAGGCGCGGCGTCTGCGGCTGGGGCGTTTTTCCGACGCCCTGGTTTTCGGGTGCCTTTTGTAGAGTTGGCTGAGGCGATTTCAGGGTGCCATGCCAAGCTGAGTGAATAGAGGAACGCGTGATGACAGATTCCACCGAGCATGACGACGATCTCATCAACACTGGCACCGGCGACCGCGGCGACGGGGGTCATGACGACGATGATGATCATGACGGCGATGACGATCATGATCACGACGGCGATGACGATCATGACGGCGACGACGATCACGACGGCGATGACGATCATGACGGCGACGACGATCACGATGGCGATGACGATCACGATGGCGATGATGATCACGACGGCGATGATGATCACGACGGCGATGACGATCATGACGGCGACGACGATCACGATGGCGACGACGATCACGACGGCGATGATGATCACGACGGCGATGACGACGATGATCACGACGGTGACGACTGTCCTCCGACCGGTGACGGCTACGTCGATGGCACTGCGGGCGGCGATCTGATCGACTTCGCCTATACCGGCGATCCCGACGGCGACATGATCGATCACAACGACGCGCTGCTGCCGGGTGCCGCCCCACAGGACGATTACGTTCGCGCCGGGGCGGGCGACGATACGGTTCTGGCGGGGGAGGGCAACGACATCGTCGAAGCGGGCGATGGCAGTGACATCATTTACGGCGGCACCGGCGACGACACCATTTACGGCGGCACCGGCAACGATACCATCATCGGCGGCGACGGCGCTGACTCGATGTCCGGCGGCGATGACCGCGACACCTTCCTTGGTGGCAGCGCGGGCGACGTGGTCAACGGCGACGAAGGCGGCGACGACTACGACACCCTCGATCTGCACGGCGTCACCGGGCCGTTCCGCATCGTCTATGATCCGCTGAACCCGGAAAACGGCGTGGTCAACTTTCTCGACGGCGACGGCAATGTCACCGGCACGATGAATTTCTACAACATCGAGAACGTGATCCCCTGCTTCACGCCGGGCACCCTGATCGCCACCCCCAAGGGCGAAATTCCGGTGGAAAACCTGCGGGCGGGCGACCGTGTGATCACCCGCGACAACGGCATCCAGGAAATCCGCTGGACCGGGCAGAAAGCGCTGAGCTGGCGCGACCTGACCACCAACCCGCACCTGCAACCGATCCTGATCCGTCAGGGTGCCCTGGGCAACGGCGTGCCCGAGCGCGACATGATGGTCAGCCCCAACCACCGCATGCTGGTGGCCAACGACCGCACCGCGCTTTACTTCGACGAGCACGAAGTGCTGGTGGCGGCCAAGCATCTGGCCGGAACCAACGGGGTGCATGCGATCGAAAGCATCGGCACGTCCTACCTGCACTTCATGTTCGAGCACCACGAAGTGGTGCTTGCGAACGGGGCCTGGACCGAAAGCTTCCAGCCCGGCGACTATACGCTGAAAGGCATGGGAAACACGCAGCGCATGGAAATCCTTGAGATTTTCCCCGAGCTCAAGACTGCGGCAGGGCGCGAAGGCTACAGCGCTGCCCGCCGCACCCTGAAGCGGCACGAGGCGCTAATGCTGGCAAGGTAAGCGCGCAACCCCTGGCGCAGCAAACCGCCGCGCCAGGGGTGCGGGAATGCGGGGTGCCAATCGGTGACGGAGGGCATCAGCCAGGTCTCGGACCATGCGGTGATTGTCATCGTGCTGGGGGCGGCGGTCTGGCCGGGTGGGGTGGCCAGCCCGGCGTTGGCGCGTCGGGCCCGGCACGCCGCCCGGCTGGCGCTGGCGCGCGCCGGCAGCCTGCTCATCACCACCGGCGGGGTCGGCCGCAACCCACCCGCCGAAGCCGAGGTTGCTGCCGAGATCTGCCTCGGCTTGGGTGTCGCGCCCGACCGCATCCGGGCCGAGACCGCCTCGACCACCACTTACCAGAACCTGGCCTTCGCGCAGCGCCTGATCCCGGCGGGATCGGTGGCACCGGTAATCGTCGTGACCGACTTCTACCACGTACCGCGCGCATTGCTGACGGCCCGGCACCTTGGCATGCGCGCCACCGGCTCTTTCCCGCGCGAGGGATTGGGTGCGACCCCGCTGCGCCGCCATCTGTGGCAGATCGCGCGCGAATGTCTGGCGCTGCCGGTCTATGCCCTTCGGCTGATCCGGATCAGTCGTAAACCGTGACCCGCACCGAAGTGCCGCGCCCGCCCTGACCGAAGATTTGAACCCGCACGAAGGTAAAGCCCTTGACGATTTCACGCGCCGCTGCGGGCTCGATCCAGCCCTGGCGCACCATGGTTTCCATCGCGGCACGGTTGTCGATGCTGCCAAAGAACGGATCGCCCTCGTCGCCCTTGTCCACCAGCCCGAACTTGTGCACGTTGGCGCGGTCCTGACGCAGGATCTGCCACGGCTCGGTCAGGCGCTCGCCTTTCGAGTTGAACAGATCGTTGGCCCCGATGTAGGCCACGTAGCTGCCGATCAGCTCTTGCGCGCTCACCACGGTCGGCACCAGCCCGGCAAACGCCACCGCCGCGAGGATTGCAGATAGCCGATTGCGCATCTCTTGCCCCTGTCGCTGCGGTCGCCCCTGTCGCCGTTGTCGCGTCCGATGAGTGACACCGCGACAGTCGGTCCAGGTGCCAGATCCCCCGATATCTAGACCCGCCACGGCCTTGTGGCAAGTCAGGTGACGGTCGCCCGCCCCACCAGCCGCGCCGCGGCGGTCAGGGCGCCTGGCCCGTGCGGGATCGCCAGCGCCACCATCCCCGCCTCCATCACCGCCAGCGCGCCCAGCGTCATGTGGGCGTTGACGTGCCCCATGTGGGCGACGCGCAGAAAGCCGTCGCAGGCGGGATCGTCGGGGGTGGCCATCCCCAGCCCGATGCCAAGGGTGACGCCGGCCTGATGCTCGCACCACTGCCGCAGCTTTGTGGCATCGGGGGCGCCCAAGCGGGCCGCGGTCACCGCATGGGCCCGGTGCGCCGGGTCGGCTACGTTCAGGGCAATCGCCGGGTTGCCCGCGCCCCAGGCATCGAACGCGGCCCACACCGTTCGCGCCAGCACGTCGTGGCGCGCCCAGACGTTGGCGAGGCCCTCGGCCGCGATCATGTCCAGCGCCTCGCGCAGGCCGAACAGGTGATGGGTCGGCGCGGTGCCGGCCCAGTGCTGGTGAAACTCAGCCCCCAGCGCGCGCGCCGTCCAGTCCCAGGTCGGGCTGCGCAGGTCCGAGCCCTTGCCGCGTTCCAGCGCGCGGCCCGAGAACCACACGAACCCGAGCCCCGGCGGCATCATCAGCCCCTTCTGGCTGGCGGCCACCGTGACATCGACGCCCCAGTCGTCCATCCGGTATTCGTCGCACCCCAGCGAGGCGATGCAATCCACCGCCAGCAACGCCGGGTGAGCCACCGCATCCAGTACCGCCCGAATCTGCGGGATATCGTTGCGCACCGAGCTGGCGGTATCGACATGGGTCACCAGTACCGCCTTGATCCGGTGGCGGCGGTCGGCACGCAGCGCCGCGTCCAGCCGCGCCGGATCAACCGGCACCGAGCGCCCGAAATCGAGCACCTCGACCTCGACCCCGACGGCCCGCGCCCATTCGGCCCAAGCCAGACCGAAGCGCCCGGTGGCCAGCACCAGCGCCTTGTCACCGCGGCTGAACAGGTTGGCATTGGCAGCCTCCCAGGCGGCATGGCCGTTGCCGATGTAGGCCGCCACATGCTGGCTGGTGCCCGCCAGCGCGCGCAGATCGGGCCAGAGTCCCGCCACCATCTCATGCAGCGCGCCCTCGTAGATGTTGGGGGCGGCCCGGTGCATCGCAACCAGAACCCGGTCGGGCACCACCGAAGGGCCGGGAATGGCTAGGTAGTGGCGGCCGTTGGCGAGGTTCATCTGGCAGGCCCATCGGGTTGGGGCGGAAGTGGTGGCTTTGGCTACGCCGCGGCCGCCGATAGGTCAACCGCCCGCGACCAAACACGCGCGGCTTGCCAGCCTGCGCCGGTTCGGGATAGATCGCGGGGCAGCATCACAAAGGCCGAAGGCTTGCCCCGCACCCCGCCCAGCTTAGACTCCCGCTACCGCTCGGGTGCCCTGTTCGGGCGGCTGTGGCGTGGCTACCTGCGGCGCTACGCGGGGTTGGTGGCGCTGGCCTTCGCCCTGATGGTGATCGAGGGCAGCACCTTCGGCGCGCTGAGCTATCTGATCCAGCCGCTGTTCGACCGGGTACTGGCCCCCGGCGGGCAGGGCCTGCTGCTGTGGGTTGCGCTTGCCATTCTGGGGCTGTTCGTGGTGCGCGCCATCACCGCGCTGATCTCGCGCGGGATCATGACCACGGTGGCGCAGAAAAGCTCGACCGCTATGCAGGTCGATCTGCTGCGCCATGTCCTTACCCTCGATTCCGGGTTTTTCCAGACCACCGCCCCGGGGGCGCTGATCGAGCGCGTGCAAGGCGATACCGTCGCGGTGCAGGGGGTATGGTCGGCCATCATCTTCGGCGTCGGGCGCGATACGGTGGCGGTATTGTCGCTGTTCGGGGTGGCTCTGTCGATCGCGCCGATGTGGACCCTGGCCGCCCTGGTCGGGGTGCCGCTGCTGGTGGTGCCGGTGGCGCTGGTGCAGCGCTACATCCGCGCCAAGTCGCGCCACCTGCGCGAACAGGCCGGGCTGCGCACCACCCGGCTTGACGAGATCTTTCACGGCATTCAGGCGATCAAGCTCAACCGGATGGAAACCTATCAGAGCGACCGCTTCCGCCGCATCGCGCGCGCGATCGTGCGCGCCGAGGTGCGCATGATGCTGGGGCGCGCCGCCATGCCGGCGCTGATCGACATCGTCACCGGCATCGGCTTTTTCGCGGTGCTGCTGCTGGGCGGACGCGAAATAGCCGCCGGCAGCCGCACCGTCGGCGAGTTCATGGCGTTTTTCACCGCCATCACCCTGACGATCCAGCCGATCCGCCGCCTCGGCGATCTGTCGGGGGTGTGGCAGGTGGCCCTTGCCAGCCTCGAGCGCATCTACCGGCTGTTCGATACCGCCCCCGCCTGCCCGCGCACCGCGGCCACCGCCCGCCCGACCGCCGGCAGCCCCGCGATCATGTTCGAGGATGTGCAGTTTTCCTACTCCGATCAATTGGTGCTGCGCGGCGTCAGCTTTACCGCCGAAGCCGGCCAGATGACGGCGCTGGTGGGGGCGTCCGGGGCGGGCAAGAGCACGATCTTTCACCTGCTGACCGGGCTGGCCGTGCCCGCCGCCGGGCGCATTCTGCTGGGCGGGGTGGATTGCGCGGCGCTGGATCTTGGCGACCTGCGGGCCCAGTTCGCGGTGGTGTCGCAGGATGCCGCGCTGTTTGACGAAACCATCCGCGAGAATGTGGCGATTGGACAAGAGGTGCCGGAAGCCGACCTTCAGCAAGCCCTCGACGCGGCGCATGTCTCGGATTTTCTTGATACCCTGCCGCGCGGGGTCGATACCCCCGCCGGGCCGCGCGGATCAAACCTGTCGGGCGGGCAGCGCCAGCGCGTGGCGATTGCGCGGGCGCTGCTCCGCGATGCGCCGGTCCTGTTGCTCGACGAGGCCACCTCGGCGCTTGACGCCCAATCCGAGGCGCTGGTGGCCGAGGCGCTGACCCGGCTGGGGCACGGCCGCACCACCCTGGTGATCGCGCACCGGCTGGCCACGGTGCGCGGCGCCGACCGGATCGTGGTGCTGGATCAGGGCCGGGTGGTCGATCAGGGCCGCCACGACGAGCTGATCGCCCGCGACGGGCTTTACGCCGACCTGTGCCGACTGCAATTCAAGGGCTGACGCCGGCAGGTCTTTTCTTGACTTCAACCGCCGCTATATTTGATGGGAATGACAGGGAGGTGCGGCGATGCCGGGCGAGGCGGCGCTTGATCGGCGGCTGGTCACCCTGACCGGCGCGGACGCGCTGCCCTTTCTCCAAGGGCTGGTCAGCAATGACGTGGGGCCGCTGGCGCGCGGGCCGGGCATTGTCTGGGCCGCCCTGCTGACGCCGCAAGGCAAGTATCTGGCGGATTTCTTCGTGGTTGCATCCGGGGCGGCGCTGATGCTCGATCTGCCCGAGGCCTTGGCGGATGCCACCCTCAGGCGTCTGGCCATGTATCGCCTGCGCGCCGATGTGCATCTGACCCCCAGCGCGCTCTGCGTGACGCGCGGCCTCGGCCCGACGCCAGCGGGCGCCCTGCCCGATCCGCGCCACCCCGATCTGGGCTGGCGGCGTTACGCCGACACGGCCGGCACCGCGCCGGTGATCGACTGGGACGCCATCCGCGTTGCCCACTGCATCCCCGAGACCTGGGTCGAGCTGATCCCGAACGAGACCTATATCCTCGAAGCCGGGTTCGAGCGTCTGCACGGCGTCGCCTTTCGCAAGGGCTGCTACGTCGGGCAGGAAGTGACGGCGCGGATGAAGCATAAGACCGAGCTGCGCAAGGGGTTGGTGCGGGTACGGATCGCTGGGGCCGCCCCGGTCGGCAGCGCAATCCTGGCCGGAGGCAAGCCGGTCGGCAGTCTTTATACCCAGTCGGACGGTCACGCCATCGCCCACCTGCGGCTCGATCAGGTGGCGGGCACGATGCTGGCAGGCGGGGCGCGGCTGTGGCTGGAAAGCTGATTGGCGCGGCTTACGCGCGTTCGGAATATTCCAGCAATTCGGTATGCACGATGATGTCTTCGTCCGGCCCGATGAACGGCGGAATCATGATCCGCACGCCGTTGTCGAGGATCGCCGGCTTGAAGCTGTTGGCGGCGGTCTGGCCTTTCTGGACGGGCTCGGTTTCCACCACCCGGCATTTCACCTTTTGCGGCAGGCGCACGTTCAGCGCCTCGTCACCGAAATATTCGACGCTGGCGGTCATGCCGTCCTGCAGGAACGCGCGCCGCTCGCCCAGCAACTCGGCGTCGATCTCGATCTGATCGAAGGTCACCGCATCCATGAACACCAGCCGACCATCTGACTCGTAGAGAAACTGCTGGTCCTTGTATTCCAGCTCGACCTCTTCGACCTTGTCCTCCGAGCGGAAGCGCTCGTTGAGCTTGCGGCCGTCGCGCAGGTTCTTGAGCTCGACCTGCGCGAAGGCCCCGCCCTTGCCGGGCTTCACGTGGTTGACCTTGACCGCCGCCCACAGGCCGCCGTCATGCTCGATGACGCAACCGGGACGGATCGTGTTGCCGTTGATCTTGGGCATTGTGGCAAAGCCTTGACAAAAAGGTTGATCGGATTTGGCCACCCCTATATATGGCCAATCATGCGCGCGCAAGGCAACCCGATACGGTCGAGGGACATCCGCTGCCATGCGCCCGGCGCATGGCAGTCATTCCAAACCGTAAAGACCGAATCGCTTGTTTATCGCCATATTCGCCGGACTACAAAAAACGCAAGAGCAAGAACGGAACGATCAGATGGCCGAAGTCATTGACAGCACCGCCTTCAACTACGAGCAAGGCCAACGCGCGCGCAAATTGTTCGCGGCGGTAGTTCTGGCGGCGCTGGATGATGCCATTGCCGACGACAAGAAATATGGCAACGGCCCCGACCAGATTGCCCGCTGGGCGCGCTCGCGCGATGGCCGCGAGGTGCTGTCCTGCGCCGGGATCGACCCCAACGAGCGGGTGGTCAAGGGCCTGATGGAATTTGTCAGCAAGGGTGTGCGCACCTCGGTGGCACTGTCGCGTGAGGAAAGCGAGCGCCGCCACGCCGCCGAACTGGATCAGGCCGAAGCCGCCTGAGATCGGCGTTGCCCGCGCGCCATGAAACGCCCCCGCGGGGCGTTTTTCATTTGCGGCCTTGCCGTCAGTCGAGCTCGCGCCCGGCCAACACAAGGTTGATCTCGGCGCGCACCAACTTGCGCACGTTGTGCGTGATGCGCTGGCCAAGCCCGCCCTGCAATTCCTCGCGGATGATGTCGCGCACCAGATCGCGCAGCATTTCTTCGTCGAGCGCGGTGTCGTCGGCATCGAACACCTTGGCAAACGCGGCTGACTCGGGTGCGGGCTCCGCCGCCATGGCTGCGGTCTGGAAATCTTCGCTGGCCGCAATTTCAGCCACCGCTTCGGCTTCCGCCAGATCATCGCGCGACTTGGCCGCCGCATCGTCGGCTTCCGGTGTCGCTGCCATCGCTGTCCTGTCGCCCGGATCGCGGGCGGACACGAAGCCAACCCAGACAGCCGCATCCGGCTGCCGCGCCTCATCCGAGTCGGCCGGATCGGCCTGCGCGGCTTCGGCAGCGGCGGAATGGTCGGCTTGTCCGGGATCAGCAGGGGGTGGCTCGGACCAGCCATCCGGCACCCATTCGGATTCGATCTCGGCGGCTTCTTCGCCCTGCTCCCGCGCGCGCTGGCCGGTCACGGCTGCGCCGACCGCAGCCACCACCGCCTCGATCGACGGCGGGGGCGAAGGCAGAGGCGGGGCGGCCTCGACCGGTTCGAACGCCGCCGCAAACGGCGCGTCAAACATTCCTGCTGGGCGGGTGATATCGTCGAGCACCGCCCGAAGCCCGGATGGCGGGGCCTCGAGCCCCACCGCATCCTCGAGCCCGTCGTCCGTTTGCACCGGCTGGCTGTCGGTCGGCAAACCGCCTTCGACCACGCGCAAGGCCGGCGTCAGGATCAGCTTGTCATGCGCCGCAACCGACCGCGCGCCTTGCACGGCCGGCCGCAGGTCTTCGGACACCAGCCGACGGATGGAAGACAGGACATCCTCGATCTCGCCTGCGCTCATCGGTTCAGACATCGCCGCTCCGCCTGCAAATCATGCCGCAAGAGTAGCCGTCACCGCCGCCGCTGACAAGAAAAGGACGAGCAAGGCGTCAACAACTCGCGCACCTGTGTCGAAATGGTTGGCCGCTCAGTTGCCGCCACCGATCGCCTGCAGCACCCGGTCAAGCTTGCGGCCTTGCGAACTGGTGGCCGGGGCAGACTTGACCGCGTTGTAATAGGCGGTCACGTCATAGGTCGGAATGCCAAGGCCAAGATGCTCGACCGTCAGCAGACCCATCGCCTGCAACATCAAATAGACCCCGGCATAATGGGTGGCTTCGGCCGAGAGCTTGGCGGCCCTCGCGTTCAGCAATTCCTGCTCGGCGTCCAACACGTCTAGCGTGGTGCGCGATCCGACCTTGGCCTCTTCGCGCATGCCGTCATAGGCGGTCTGAGCGGCTGCAATCTGAAGCTCGGTCGCCATGATGCTTGCCGACGAGACCAGCAGGTTCGACCAGGCATTGCCGACGTTCTGTGCCACCGTGACGGCTGTCTGATGCAATCCGGCGCGGGTCGCATCCCGTCCGGCCAGGGCTTGGCGGTAAAGCGCCGACAAGCTGCCCCCGGCATAAAGCGTCTGGTTCAGCGACAAGGTCACTGATTCACTTTCCAGCCCGCCCTGCTGCATCCCCAGCACGGCTTGGGCGGTCAGGGTGGGTTTCATGGCAGCCGCGGCACGCTCGACGGTGAGGTCGGCCACCGTCACCTGATGCTGGGCCTGGCGCAGGATCGGATGGCTGCGCAGCGCCACCGCCTGGGCCTCGTCCAGCGTTTTCGCAATGCCAGGCGCCGGCGGCGGCAGGGCCAGATTGCCCGGATAGGCGCCGGTTGCGGCCTTGTAGGATTCGCGCGCCACCAGCAGATCGCCCTGCGCCGCCGCCAGATCCGCGCGTGCTGCCGCCAGCCGCGATTCGGCCACCGCCACATCGGTGCGCGTGATCTCGCCCACCTCGAAGCGGTCCTTGGCGGCGCGCAATTCTTGCGTGATCACCCGCACATTGCTTTCGCGCAGCGCCACGATCTCTTGCGCGAGCCGGGTCTGGACATAGGCTTGCACCGCCGCAAGCAGCACCTGCTGCTCGACCCCGACCAACGACTCACGCGTGGCCAGCACCGTTTCCTTGGCCGCATCGACCGCCAGCGCGTTGCGCCCGAAATCAAACAGCGTCAGTTCGAACGACAGGTTGGCCGCGGTGCTGAGCGAATCCGTGGTGACGTTCGGAAACGGGAAATTGGCCACTTCGGCATTGCGATAGGTCGATTGCAGCGCAAAGTTGATCACCGGGCGCAGCGCCGCCACTGCTGACGCCACGTCTTCGTCGGCGGCCCGCAGCAAGGCGCGGTTCTCTTCCAGCAGGTTCGAGTTGCGATAAGCCGCAATCAGGGCATCGCTCAGAGTTTCCGCTTGGGCCAGCGGCGCGGCCGCCCCGGCCGCAAGCGCCGCCATCACCAGCAGCGATTTCCTGATCACGCCCACGGCCTGCTCCTTGGTCTGCTATCGCGACATCCGCCGGTCAGTTCAGAGGCTGAAGGCCGGCTCGTTGGCAAAGCCCCGCACCACCGGTGCCGCCGCATTAAAGGCGAACCGCCAGGTCGTCACACCCGCGTGGCGGTGGCCGATGCGCACCTCGCCCAAACCATCCGCCATGAACAGGCAGCCGATCCGCCCGCCGTCTTTCAATTGCCCAAGCAAGGCTTCGGGCACCGTTTCCACCCCGCCCTCGACGACGATCACATCGTAGGGGCCATGGCGCGCGGCCCCCTTGACCAGCGGCCCGGCCACCACCGCAACATTGTCCACGCCTTCCTCGGCCAGAATCCGCTGCGCCTCGGGGGCCATGGCCGCGCCTTCCTCGACCGCAATCACCGCCTCGGCCAGGCGGGCAATGACCGCCGCGGAATAGCCCAGCGCACAGCCGACATCGAGCACCATCTCGGTCGGCTGCACATCCAGCGCATCCAGAAGCTTGGCCAGAGTGCGCGGCTCAAGCAGCACCCGACCGGGGCCAATCGGCAGGTTCTGGCCGACATAGGCGGTCTCGCGCTGTTCGTGCGGCACATAAACCTCGCGCGGCACCGCCAGCATGGCGGCGATGACGGGATACTTGGTGACATCCGACGGGCGCACCTGGGTATCGACCATCTTGACGCGGCGATTGGCATATTCGGTCATGGCTAAACTCATCGGTCTGGTTTTGCTCCGACCGTCATGCCACAGAATGCCGACCACGGCAACAGACGCCAAGCCCTGGCCGCTGCCCCGCGACGATTTTTCCGAGCCCGGCGGCGGTCCGCTCACGCCAAACCGTCGGCACCCACCCGCCGCACCTGCGGCAGAAGGTCTTGGATCCGCGCAGGCAACTCCCCGCCCCCCGCCGCCCCCGCCACAATCACCACCAGCCTCGTGTGGCGCGGCCCCTTCGGCCAGCGCGGCAAAAACCGAGGCGGGCTGACCAGATGCCGGACCACCTGCCACAACGTCGGGCGGTCGCGGCCGTGCTCGGCCACCAGGCCCTTCAGGCGCAACAGATCGGGCCCGAAGGCGCGCTGCAAGGCTGCGACCGCCGCCGCCATGGCACCCGCCTCCAGCGGCTGGTCGGCGGTAAAGGCGAAGCTGGCAACGTCGTGGCGATGGGGAACCCCAGCCACGCGCAACGCCGCAGGCGGCAGCCAACTCGCCAGCTCGGGCGGCCCAACCACCGCACCCGCAGCCAGACCAAAGACATCACCCACCCCGTCCGCCTCAGAGGCCTGCAGCCGGGTATGGGGGGCCAGCGCCGTGATGTGGCTGCCACGCGCCGCCGTCTGACCGCGGGTGGCAAGCTCGGCCTTGGCGATCACCACCAGATCGGCCATCGCCACCTGCCGGCGGGCCTCGGCAAAACGCGCCAAACTGGCAGCCCCCGTGGCGGCATCGACCACCGTCACCACCCCCGCCAGGGCAAAGTTGGCCAGCATGATGTCGTTGGTCATGAAGGTCTGCATCACCGGGGCGGGATCGGCCATGCCGGTGGTCTCGATCACCACCCGGCGAAAGTCCGGTCCCCGGCCCTGCGCCGCATCGTCGAGCAGGCGCAGCAAGGTCAGCCGCACATCGCCCGCCGCGGTGCAGCACAGGCATCCAGTCGAGCCGGCAAATGCCTGCGCCCCCACACCCTGCACCAGAGCGCCATCGATATCGACCGCACCGAATTCATTGACGATCACCGCCGTATCACCAAACCCCGGCGCGGCCACCAGCCGGTTGAGCAAGGTCGTCTTGCCCGCGCCGAGAAAGCCGGTCAGAAGGGTCACAGGGATCGGCAATATCGCACCTCCTTGTCGCGGGCGCGCAAGCCCCCCGTAGCACCGCCTCCCGCCCGCCACGCCGATCCTTAACCAGCGCGACGGCGTCGGCGCAACCGCGATGGTCGCGGCCCGCGCCGGGGCAAGAGGGTTGAAAGGTTCAGAACCTCGTCCACCTGCGCCCGCGACTTCCCGCCGCCACCGCGCGCGCTTCGCGCCGTGGCCAGGCGGGAACCCCGGCTAACGCGCCAGCGCCAATAGCCGGGTCACATCGAGATGCGCTTCAAGATGGGCGGCCAGCCCATCCAGCGTCGCCTCGACCCCGCTGCCATAGCGCAGCCCCGACGCCTGCGCCCCCAGCCCCGCCAGCCAGGCGGCGCGGAATGCATCATCGGCGAACAGCCCGTGCAGATAGCTGCCGCTGATGCGGCCGTCGGCCGAGCACGCGCCCTCGCCCCCCGCCGCAACACGGGCAAACGGTCGGGCGCAGTCGGGACCATCGGTCGCACCGATGTGAATCTCGTAGCCGGTCATCGCCACCCCGCTGGCGCAATGGGTGGCCGTGGTGCGGGTCAGGCGCTTGTCGGCCGTCATCACGGTTTCCACCTCCAAGAGCCCCAGCCCCGCAACCTCGCCCGGCGGCCCTTCACAGCCGGTGGGGTCGCGGATTACCCGTCCCAGCATCTGATAGCCGCCACAGATCCCCAGCACATGGCCGCCGCGCCGCACGTGAGCGGCAAGGTCGATGTCCCAGCCCTGCGCGCGCACATATGCCAGATCGGCGCGGGTCGATTTGGTGCCGGGGATGATCACCAGATCAGTGTCGGCGGGCAGCGCCTGGCCGGCCCCGATCAGCGCAAGGCTCACCCCCGGCTCAACCGCCAGCGGGTCGAGATCGTCGAAATTGGCAATCCGCGACAGCGCGAGGCACGCGACCTTGAAACCGCCCGCACCGCTGCCGCGCGGCAGATCAAGCGCATCCTCGGCCGGCAGGCGCGAGGCGTCCGTAAAGAACGGCAAAACGCCATAGCCGCACCAGCCGGTGCGCGCCGCGATCAACCGGTAGCCTTCAGCAAAAAGCGCAGGATCGCCACGGAATTTATTGATAATAAAACCTGAAATCATCGCGGCATCGGTGGGATCAAGCACCGCCCTGGTGCCTACCATCTGCGCGATCACGCCGCCGCGGTCGATATCGCCCACCAGCACCACCGGCACCCCGGCCGCGCGCGCAAAGCCCATGTTGGCAATGTCGCCCGCCCGCAGGTTGACCTCGGCGGGGCTGCCCGCGCCCTCGACGATCACCAGATCGGCGCGGGCCTTGAGGCGGTTGAAACTGCTCTGCACCGCCCCCAGCAACTGCGGTTTCAGCACCCCGTAGTCGCGCGCCGTGACCGTGGCCAGCCGTTTGCCCTGCACGATCACCTGCGCGCCGCGGTCGGATTCGGGCTTCAGGAGCACCGGGTTCATGTCGCATTCGGGCTCGACTCCGCAAGCCAGCGCCTGCAACGCCTGCGCCCGCCCGATCTCGCCGCCATCCGCCGTCACGGCGGCATTGTTCGACATGTTCTGCGGCTTGAACGGCAACACCCGCAGCCCGCGCAACCGCGCCGCCCGGCACAAGCCCGCCACGATCAGCGACTTGCCGACGTTTGAGCCCGCCCCCTGGATCATCAGCGCGCTCATGCCGCCCACCCGCCACGGCGCATCAAAACTCGACCCCCTTCTGCGCCTTGATCCCCGAGCGGAACGGGTGCTTGACCAGCGTCATCTCGGTCACCAGATCGGCCGCCGCGATCAACGCCTCGCCGGCATTGCGCCCGGTCAGCACCACGTGGGTCAGGGCGGGCTTGCGGTTGGCAAGGAAGGCCAGCACCTCGGCCTCGTCAAGGTAGCCGTAACGCAGCGCGATGTTGATCTCGTCGAGCAGCACCAGCCGGATGTCCGGGTTCAGGATCAGCTCCTGCGCCTTGCGCCAGCCCGCTTCAGCCGCGGCAATATCGCGGGCGCGGTCCTGGGTTTCCCAGGTGAAGCCCTCGCCCATGGCGTGAAACTGGCACAGTCCGGCGAAATGGGTCTCGATCAGGCGACGCTCGCCGGTGTCCCAGGCGCCCTTGATGAACTGCACCACGGCGCAAGGCATGCCATGTGCGATGCAGCGCAGGATCATCCCGAAGCCCGAGGACGACTTGCCCTTGCCCGCCCCGGTCAGCACGATCACCAACCCCTTCTCGCCGGCCTTGGTGGCCATGATCTTGTCGCGCGCCAGCTTCTTCCTGGCCATCTTGGCGCTGTGGCGCGCCGCGATTTCGGCTTCGGTTTTCGCGGCGGTGTCGCTGGCGTCTGCCATATGGCGTTCCTCATCCTTGACATGGGGGGCAAGCTGCCTCAGGACAGGCGGCGCTGGTGCCTGAGTATGACAGGCGAAGAGGGAATGCGACAGGGTTTGCGACCATGGCGGTCGAAAACGCGAAGCGCAGCCGCCCCCGCGACCGTGACCGGAGAGGTCGCAATGCCACTGGCCGCAAGGTCGGGAAGGCGGCGACCGGGGGGGCAACCCCACTTCGCAAGCCGGGAGACCTGCCAGCGCCGAAGTTTCACCGGCGGACGGGGTGTTCCGCGACCGGGTGGGGCCTGAGCGCGCCCCTTCTGGCCAACCCCTTTCGCCCCCGCCGAAAGACCGCCATGGCCCGCGCCACGCTGCATGTCTGCACCACCTGCCTCAGCGGCCAGCCCGCACCGGACGGCGCGCCGCGCCCCGGGGCCGCGCTGCTGGCGGCGCTGGTGGCGGGCGACCGGCCCGAGGGCGTGACCCTCAGCGCGGTGGAATGTCTTTCCGCCTGCAAGACCGGCTGCGCGGTGGCCCTTTGCGCGCCGGGCAAGTGGTCCTACGTTTACGGCCACCTCGACCCGTTGCAGGACGCGCCCGCGATCCTCGCCGGCGCCGGGCTTTATGCCGCATCAACCGACGGCCTGGTGGCCTGGCGCGCCCGCCCCGAGATTTTTCGCAAACAGTGTATTGCCCGCATCCCACCCCTGGAGCCCCCTGATGACCAGCCTTGATAAAATTCCCGTCACCGTGATCACCGGCTTTCTCGGCGCGGGCAAGACCACCCTGATCCGCCACCTGATGGCCAACCCGCAGGGGCGGCGGCTGGCGGTGCTGGTCAACGAATTCGGCCCGGTCGGGGTCGATGGCGAGATTCTCAAATCCTGCGCCGACGCCAACTGCCCGCCGGAAAACATCGTCGAGCTGGCCAATGGCTGCATCTGCTGCACCGTCGCCGACGAATTCATTCCGGCGATCGAGGCGCTGATGGCGCTGCCCGCGCGCCCCGACCACATCCTGATCGAAACCTCGGGGTTGGCGCTGCCCAAGCCCTTGCTCAAGGCGTTCGACTGGCCGGCGATCCGCTCGCGCATAACGGTCGATGGGGTGATCACCGTCGCCGATGCCGAGGCGGTGGCGGCGGGGCGCTTTGCCCCTGATCCGGCGGCGGTGGCGGCGCAGCGCGCCGCTGATGCCAGCATCGACCACGAAACCCCGCTGTCGGAGGTGTTCGGGGATCAGATTGCCTGCGCCGATCTGGTGCTGCTGGCGAAAACGGATCTGGCGGGTGCGGTCGGGGTGGCCGCGGCGCGGGCGGTGATCGCGGCGGAGAGCCCGCGCAAGCTGCCGATCCTGGCGATGACCGACGGGGTGATCGACCCGCGCATCGTGCTCGGGCTGGCGGCGGCGGCGGAAGACGACATCGCCGCCCGGCCCTCGCATCACGACGGGCTAGGCTCGCACGAGCACGACGATTTCGACTCGGCGGTGATCGAGCTGGGCGAAGTGGGCGATGGCGCGGCGCTGCAAGCGGCGATTGCCCATCTCGCGCGCGAGCACCGCGTCCTGCGGGTCAAGGGCTACGCCGCCGTTCGCGGCAAGCCGATGCGTCTCCTGGTGCAGGCGGTGGGCGAGCGGGTGCGGCTGCAATATGACCGGCTTTGGGGCACCAGTCCGCGCGCGACCCGGCTGGTGGTGGTGGCCGAGCGCGCCGACCTCGACCCTGCCCTTGTCCACGCCGTGCTATCCCCGGTGGCCGAGGAGGAGGCCTGATTGCACATCATCTACCGCGAAAGCCATGGGCTTGAGGAAACCGACATCCCGTTCGACCTCGGTCAGACCCCGGCCGAGCTGGTGGTGCTGTCGTTTTCCGACAGCGACCTTGGCGCGTTCGCGGCCGGATGGCACCGCTCAGCGGGCGGTTTGCCCAGCTTGCGGCTGGCCAATCTGGTGGCCCTGCGCCACCCGCTTTCGGTCGATACCTATCTCGATGCCACCCTGCGTCACGCGAGGGGCATTCTGATCCGGCTGATCGGGGGGGCCAGCTACTGGCCCTACGGTCTGGCGCAAGTGCAGGACATGGCGCGCCGGTCGGGGATCGCGCTGGCGGTGCTGCCCGCCGACGGACGCGAGGACGCGCAGCTTGATGCGCTCTCGACCCTGCCGGTCTCGACCCTGCGGCGGCTGACCACGCTGTGCGATGCCGGGGGCGCGGTGGCAGCACAGGCGGCGCTGGCGCAGCTGGCGCTGGCGGCGGGGCTATACGCTGGCCCGGTGGCGGGCGACAAGGTGGTGCCCGACTGCGGCTGGTATGACCCAGCGCGGGGCGTGGTGGCGGGGCCTGCGGGCAATGGTCCGGCGGTGGCGGTCACCTTTTATCGCAGTTATCTGACGGCGGCGGATACCGGGCCGGTGGACGCCCTGGTTGCGAGACTGCGCGCGCAGGGCTTCAATGCCGTGGGGCTGTTCGCGCCGTCGCTGAAAGCGCCGGGCGCGGGGGCGTGGCTGAAGCAGGCGCTGGCAAAGCTCGCTCCGGTCGCGATCGTCAACGCCACGGCTTTTTCCGCCCGGGGCGAGGATGGCACCAGCCCGCTTGACGGCCCCGGCTGCCCGGTGTTCCAGGTGGCGCTGTCAACCGCCCGGCGCCGGGAATGGCTGGTGGCCGAGCGCGGGCTGTCGCCTGCCGATCTCGCGATGCACGTGGTGCTGCCCGAGGTGGACGGGCGCATCTTCGCCGGCGTCGCCAGCTTCAAGGCCCCCGGCAAGCGCGACCCCGACCTGCAATATGCCCGCTTTGCCCATCGCGCCGACCAAGGCCGCATCGCCCAGGTGGTGGCACGCCTGACGGGCTGGCACCGGTTGGCCGCCACCCCGGCGCCCGAGCGCCGGATCGCGCTGGTGCTGTCCACCTATCCCGGTAAGGCGCACCAGTTGGCGCATGCGGTGGGGCTTGATGCGCTGGCATCGTGCGCAGCGATCCTGCTTCATCTCCAGTCTGAGGATTATGCTGTAACCAATGGCAATAATGTGGGTAAAGCGCTTCTTGTGGAATCGCTCAGCTGGCCGCTGACCGACTATCTTGCCGCGCTTCAATCCCTGCCTGGCAACCTGCAAGCGGCGCTGCAAGCCGCCTGGGGTGACCCTGCGAGCGACCGCGCCTGCCGCGACGGGGCCTTTCACTTTGCCGCCCTGCGCCGGGGCCATGCCTTGGTGGCGCTGCAACCCGAACGGGGCGAGGTGGCCGCGCGCGACACCGACTACCACGACCTTGCCCGCACCCCGCGCCACGCCTATGTCGCCTTCTATCTGTGGCTGCGGGCGCAGGCGATCCATGCGCTGGTGCATGTCGGCGCCCATGGCACGCTGGAGTGGCTGCCGGGCAAGGCGGTGGCGCTGTCGGAGTCCTGCTGGCCCGAGGCGCTGTGCGGCGCGCTGCCGGTGATCTATCCCTTCATCGTCAACGACCCCGGCGAGGCGGCGCAGGCCAAGCGTCGGATCGGGGCGGTCACGCTGGGGCACCTGCCGCCGCCGCAGTTGGCGGCGGTGGTACCCCCGGCGCTGCACCGGCTGGAGCGGCTGCTCGACGAATACTCGACCGCCGACGGGCTCGATCCGGCGCGTCGCGCCCGGCTGATCGCCGAGGTCCGGGCCGAGGCGCAGGGCGCAGGCGTCGAGGCCGATCTTGGCCTCGCCGCCAGCGCCAGCCCGGCCGAGGCGATCACCCGGATCGACCGTTTCGTGTGCGACATCAAGGCCAGCCAGTTCGGCGACGGGCTGCACATCTATGGCGCCGGCGCCGGCGAGATGGCGGGCCTGAGTGCCGCGCTTGCTGGGCGGCGGGTGGTGGCGGGGCCCTCGGGCTCGCCCTGGCGGGGCCGGACCGACGTGCTGCCCACCGGGCGCAACCTCTATTCGGTCGATCCGCGCGCGGTGCCGTCGCGCGGGGCACACGCCCAGGGGGTGAAGCTTGCCGAAGAACTGCTGCGCCGACACTTGCAGGATCAGGGCGACTGGCCGAAGGGGCTGGTAATCGACCTCTGGGGCTCGGCTTCGATGCGCACCGCGGGCGAAGAATTTGCCATGGCGCTGCATCTGGCGGGGCTGGCGCCGACGTGGGATGAAGGCTCGGACCGGGTGTCGGGATTCGAGGTGGTGCCGCTGGCGCTGCTGGGGCGGTCGCGGGTCGACGTGACGCTGCGGGTCTCGGGCCTGTTTCGCGACATCTTTCCGGGGTTGGCGCAACTGTTCGAGGCTGGGGCGGCGGCGCTGGCGGAGCGCGAGGAAGCCCCCGAGGACAACCCCTACAGCCTGCGCGCCCCTCGGGTTTTCGGTCCGAAACCGGGGCTGTTCGGGCTGGGTATGAGCGCGGCGCTGGAAGATTACAGCGCCGAAGGGCGGGCGGCGGCAGGCGAGGCCTGGCTTGCCGCCAGTGCATGGGCGATTGACGCGCAGGGGGCTTTCGCTCCGGCGCGGGCGGCGCTGGAGGCGCGGGTGCGCGCGGCTGACGGTTTTGCCCATGTGCAGGACCTGGCGGAAACCGACCTGCTGTTGGCGGCGGACTATGCCGCCCACGAGGGCGGATTTGCCGCGGCCGTGGCGCGGCTGGGCGCAACAGCGCCCGCGCTTTATCACCTCGACAGCAGCAAGGGCGCCCCGGCGGCGCGCAGCCTGGCCGAGGAAATCGCCCGCGTGGTGCGGGCGCGTGCCGCCAATCCGGCCTGGGCCGACGGCATGATGCGGCACGGCTTTCGCGGTGCGGCCGAGATCGCGGCAACCCTCGATCACCTGGCCGCCTTCGCGCACCTGACCCGCGCGGTGCCGCCGCATCTGTTCGATCTTTATCACGACGCCACCCTGGGGCGCGGTGATCTGGTGGCCTTCATGGCCGCTGAAAACCCCGGCGCACTGGCCGCGATGCAGGCGCGCTTTGCCGCGCTGCGCGACTCTGGGCTGTGGCTGACCCGGCGCAACTCGATCGCGGCGGCGATGGAGGCGCGGCAATGACGCAACCGATCATCAAGGGCTGGTGCCCCGGCGCGCTGCGGCCGATGGCTTCGGGCGACGGGCTGATGGTGCGGGTGCGACCGCGCGGCGGGCGACTTGAGCGGACGCAGGCGGCGGGGATCGCGGCGCTTGCGCTTGCGCATGGCAACGGCGTGATCGACCTTTCCACCCGCGCCAATCTGCAACTGCGCGGGGTGAGCGAGGCCAGCCGCCCGGCCCTCATCGCCGGTTTGCGCGTCCTTGGGTTGATCGACGCCAGCCCGGAAATCGAGGCCCGGCGCAACCTTGTGGTTACACCGTTCTGGGAGGCGGGCGACGGCACCGAGTCCCTGGCGCAGGCGCTGGCCGAAGCCTTGGCGCGCGACGATGCCCCCGCCCTGCCCGGCAAGTTCGGCTTTGCGCTCGATACCGGGGCAGCGGCGGTGCTGCGCGCGGTGTCAGCCGACATCCGGCTGGAGCGTCACCCCGGCGGTGGCCTGATGGTGCGCGCCGACGGCGCGGCAACCGGCGCGGTGGTGGACTGGCACGATGGCCCCGAGGCCGCGCTGGCGCTGGCACACTGGTTCGTGGCCAGCGGCGGGATGAGCGAAGGTCGCGGACGGATGGCGGCGCATCTGGCGCGCGGGGCGGTGCCGCCGGCCGCGTGTTGCGCCACCCGCGCCGCGGCGGTCGATCCCTTCACCCCCGCGCCGGGGCCTTGCCCGCAAGGGGTGCTGGTAGGGCTCGCCTTTGGCCAGATCGAGGCCCGGATGCTGGCGGCACTAGCCGCCCTCGGGCCGCTGCGCCTGACGCCGTGGCGGATGCTGCTGATCGAAGGGCTGGCGGGTACCCCCGCCCTGCCCGGCCTGATCACCGATCCCGCCGACCCGCTGCTGCGGGTGGTGGCCTGCCCCGGCGCCCCCGCCTGCCCGCAGGCGCTGCAACCCACCCGCGCGCTGGCGCGGGCGCTGGCGGCGCAGGTGCCGCAAGGGGGGCTGTTGCATGTCTCGGGCTGCGCCAAGGGCTGCGCCCATCCCGGTGAGGCTTCGTTCACCCTGGTGGCGCAAACCGCCGGCTATGGCCTGATCCGGGGCGGCAGCGCCGCCACCGCACCCGCCGCTCCTGCCCTGTCCACCGCCGCGCTTGAGACCAGCGCGCCAACCCTGTTCGAGGCCCGATGATGCCGCATTTCTATGAGACCGATGGGGCCGCGATCTACCAGCGTTCCTTCGCCATGATCCGCGCCGAGGCCGATCTTGCGCGCTTCACCCCCGACGAAGAGCCGGTGGTGGTGCGGATGATCCATGCCGCCGGAATGGTCGATCTGGCGCGCCACGTGCGCTTCACCCCCGGCCTGGCAACGCGGGCGCGGACGGCGCTGGAAGCCGGGGCGGCAATCCTGTGCGACGCACGGATGGTCAGCGAAGGCATCACCCGGCCGCGTCTGCCTGCGGATAATGCGGTGATCTGCACCCTGCACGACCCCGCGGTGGCCGATCTGGCGCGCACGATGGGCAATACCCGCTCGGCGGCGGCGGTCGAGCTGTGGCGGCCGCATCTGGCGGGGGCGGTGGTGGCGATCGGCAACGCGCCGACGGCGCTGTTCCATCTCTTGAACATGCTCGAAGACCCGGCCTGCCCGCGGCCCGCCGCGATCATCGGCTGCCCGGTGGGGTTTGTCGGTGCGGCGGAATCCAAGGCGGCGCTGCTGGCCGATGCGCCCGCTCCGGCGCTGGTGGTCGAGGGCCGGCTGGGCGGCTCGGCTATCACGGTCGCCGCCGTCAATGCCCTTGCCAGCCGGAAGGAATAGCGATGGCGCGCATCATCTGCACCGGCCTTGGCCCCGGCGACCCCGAGCTGATCGCGGTGCGCGCCGACCGGCTGATCCGGGCAGCGAGCCAGGTGGCCTATTTCCGCAAGCCGGGCAGGCCGGGGCAGGCGCGCCAGATCGTCGCGGACCTGCTGTCGCCCACGGTGGTCGAGTACGCGATGGAATACCCCGTCACCACCGAACTGCCGTTTGATTGCCCCGATTACAACCTCGCGCTCGCCGGATTCTACGACGCCTGGGCCGAGCGGCTGGTGGCGTTGCCGGGCGAGGTGGTGGTGCTGTGCGAGGGCGATCCGTTCTTCTACGGCAGTTTCATGCACCTGTTCATCCGACTCACGGGCCGGGTCGAAATCGAAGTCGTGCCCGGCATCACCGGCATGACCGGCTGCTGGCATGCCACCGGCCAGCCCATGACCTGGGGCGACGACGTGCTGGCGGTGCTGATGGGCACCCAGAGCGAGGACGATCTGGTGGCCCACATGGGCGCTTGCGATGCGCTGGTGGTGATGAAGACCGGGCGCAACCTGCCGAAAGTCCGGCGCGCCCTGGCGCGGGCGGGGCGGCTGCCCGACGCCTGGCTGGTGGAAAACGGCACCATGCCGGGGCAAAGGGTGCGGCGGCTGGCCGGGGTGGACGCCACCGACTGCCCCTATTTCGCGATCGTGCTGGTGCATGGCAAGGGCCGCCGCCCCGAGATAGCCCCATGACCGGCTGGCTGGCGATTGCGGGGCTGGGGCCGGGGGCCGACGCGTTGGTGACACCCGAGGTTTCAGACGCGCTGGCAGATGCCACCGATGTGGTGGGCTACATCCCCTATGTCGCCCGCATCCCGGCGCGCGCCGGGCTGACGCTGCACCCATCGGATAACCGGGTCGAGATCCTGCGCGCCCGCCAGGCGCTTGATCTGGCGGGGGCCGGGAAGCGGGTGGTGGTGGTCTCGTCGGGCGATCCGGGGGTGTTCGCGATGGCCGCAGCGGTGTTCGAGTCGCTCGAAGACCTGCCGCAGTATCATCATCTCGATATCCGGGTGCTGCCCGGCATCACCGCCATGCTGGCCGCCGCCGCCCGTGCCGGAGCACCTCTGGGGCATGATTTCTGCGCCATCAACCTGAGCGACAATCTCAAGCCCTTCGCCGTGCTGGAACGCCGCTTGCGGCTGGCCGCACGGGCCGATTTCGCGATGGCGTTCTACAACCCGCGATCAACCAGCCGCCCACATCAGTTTGCCCGCGTGCTGGCGATCTTGCGCGAGGAATGCGAGCCGGGCCGTCTGATCACCTTCGCGCGGGCGGTGTCATTGCCCGAGGAAAGCCTGAGCACCGTCACCCTGGCCGAGGCCACCGCCGAGATGGCCGACATGCGCACCCTGGTGCTGGTCGGCAGTTCCACCACCCGCCGGGTGGCGAGCCACATCTATACCCCGAGGTCGGCGGGATGACCCAGCCACGCCAGCACCTCGGCAATGCTGCCCGCCACCGGACGCGCGGGCACGGCGGGCCGCTCGATCAGGATCACCGGCAGCGCCAGGTCGCGGGCCGCGTCAAGCTTGGCGCGCGCCCCCACCCCGCCCGCGTTCTTGGCCACGATCAGGCCAATGCGGTGGCGGCGCAGCAACGCCAGATCGCCGGCATGGGTGAAGGGGCCGCGCGCGATTACCGCTTCGGCGTCGGGCAGCGGCAGGGCAGCGGCCGGATCGACCAGCCGCAGCAGGTAGTGATGCTGCGGCCTGGCGGCGAAATCGGCCAGATGCTGCTTGCCGATGGCAAGGAATATCCGCGCCGGGCGGTCGGGCAGCGCTGCCACGGCGGCGGCAACGTCGGGCACCAGGCGCCAGTCATCCCCCGGTCCGGCCTGCCACGGCGGGCGCTCGAACCCGAGCAGCGGCAGACCGAGGGCGGCGCAGGCCTGCACGGCGTGGGTGCTCATCTGCGCGGCAAACGGGTGGGTCGCGTCGATCAGGTGGGTGATGCGTTCGGCTGCGAGGAAGGCCTGCAACCCCGCCACCCCGCCAAAGCCGCCGACCCGGGTCGGCAGGGGCTGCGCCAGCGGTTGCGCGGTGCGCCCGGCGTAGGAGAACAGCGCCGCGATGCCGTGCTCGGCCAGGGCGCGGGCCAGAGTGCTGGCCTCGGTGGTGCCACCCAGCAGAAGGACACGGGTTGCCATGACTGATGCGCCCCCGACGCCTTGGCTTGCCATCATCGGCATCGGCGAGGATGGCCTGAACGGCCTGACCAGCGCAAGCCGCGCCGCGCTGGATGCGGCCGAAATCGTGTTCGGCGGGCCGCGTCATCTGGCGCTGGCCGGGGTGGGGGCGCGCGGGCGGGCCTGGCCGGTGCCATTCTCGACCGCCCCGGTGCTGGGCTTTCGCGGGCGGCAGGTGGCGGTGCTGGCCTCGGGCGATCCGTTCTGGTTTGGCGCGGGCGGGGCGCTGGTGCCCGATCTGGCAATCGGCGAATGGCGCGCCTTCCCGGCACCCTCGACCTTCGCGCTGGCTGCAAACCGGCTGGGCTGGCGGCTGGAAGACACCCGCTGCCGTGGCCTGCACGCCGCCCCCTACGCGCGGCTGATCCCCGATCTCGCCCCCGGCGCGCGCCTGATCTGCACCCTGCGCGACGGCGCGGCCGCGGGCGAGTTGGCCGCCTGGCTGACGGCGCAAGGCTTCGGGGCATCAAACCTGTGGCTGTTCGAGGCTCTGGGCGGCGCGCGCGAGCGGGTCCGGCAGGCGCAGGCCGACGCCTTTGCCCTGAGCGGGATTACCACCCCGGTGGCGGTGGCGATTGCGCTTCAGGGCGGGCCGGGTCTGGCGCGGGTGCCGGGCCTGCCAGACGCGCGCTTTGCCCATGACGGCCAGATCACCCGCAGCGCGGTCCGGGCGCTGACGTTATCGGCCCTTGCCCCGCGCGAAGGGGCGTGGCTCTGGGACATCGGGGCCGGCTCGGGTTCGGTCGCGGTCGAGTGGTGTCTGGCGGGCGGGATAGCCACCGCGATCGAGGCGCGCGCCGACCGGGTGGCCAACATCCGCGCCAACATCGAGGGCTTCGGCATCGGCCACCGCATGACGGTGATCCACGGCGCCGCGCCGGCGGCGCTGGCGGGGCTGGCCGCGCCCGACGCGGTGTTCGTCGGCGGCGGCGGCAACGAGGCGCTGCTGACCGCACTGTGGGCGGCGCTGCCCGCCGGGGTGCGGCTGGTAGCCAACGCAGTGACGCTGGAAACCGAGGCGCTGCTGGTGGCCTGGCAGGCGGCCCGGGGCGGCAGCCTGATGCGGATCGAACTGGCGCGGGCCGGCCCTTTGGGGCGGATGCGCGGCTGGGTGGCAGAGCGACCGGTGGTGCAGTGGCGGGTGGTGACATGAGGGTGGCGGGGTTCGGCTTCAGCTCGCGCGCGACGCTGACTTCGCTGCGCTCGGCGCTCGGGCGGGCGGTTGGCGGCGCGGATCTGACCGCCCTTGCCACCGCCGCCGACAAGGCCGACGCGCCAGCGATGCGGGCGCTGGCGCAGGAACTGGGGCTGAAGGTGCACGCCGTGGCGCTGACGCATCTGGCGACGCAGGCGGGGGCAAGCCTTGCGCCCGCCGTGCCCGCCCGTTACGGCGCGCACAGCGTGGCCGAAGCCGCGGCGCTGGCCGCTGCCGGGCCGGGGGCGCGGCTGGTGGTGGGGCGGGTGGTCTCAAACGACCGTCTGGCGACGGCGGCAATTGCGGAAGGAAACGGCGAATGACGGTGCATTTCATCGGCGCGGGGCCAGGGGCGGCCGACCTGATCACGATCCGCGGGCGCGATCTGATCGCGGCCTGCCCGGTCTGCCTTTACGCCGGCTCGCTGGTGCCAGAGGCGCTGCTGGCGCATTGTCCAGCGGGTGCCACCATCGTCAACACTGCGCCACTGACACTCGATCAGATCATTGCCACCATCGCCGCCGCCGATGCCAGGGGGCAGGATGTGGCGAGGCTTCATTCCGGCGATCTGTCGATCTGGTCGGCACTGGGCGAGCAGGTGCGCCGCCTAGAAGCCTTGGGGATTGCGTATGATGTGACCCCCGGCGTGCCCGCCTTTGCGGCCGCGAGCGCCGCCCTGGGGGTGGAACTCACGCTGCCCGGCGTGGCGCAATCGGTGATCCTGACCCGCACCTCGGGCCGCGCCAGCGCGATGCCACCGGGCGAGACTCTGGCCGCCTTTGCCGCCACCGGGGCCACACTGGCGATTCATCTTTCGGTTCACGTGCTGGCGCAGGTGATGGCGGAGCTCACGCCGTTCTACGGTGCCGACTGCCCGGTGGCGGTGGTCTGGCGCGCCTCGTGTCCCGATCAGCGCGTCGTGCGGGCCACCCTCGCAACGCTGCCATCCGCGATCGGGGCGGAAATGGAGCGCACCGCCCTGATTCTGGTCGGCCGGGCGCTTGCTGCCGCCGATTTCAGCGACAGCCGCCTTTACGCCGGTGACTACGACCGCCGCTATCGCCCGGTCGGCACCGCGCCGCGCTGGCCCGAGCGCCGATGATCCCGCCCGGCCTGATCATCGCCGCCCCCGCCTCGAGCAGCGGCAAGACCACCGTGACGCTTGGCCTGCTGGCGGCGCTCAGCGCGCGCGGGCTGCGGGTGCAGCCGTTCAAGTGCGGGCCGGATTACATCGACCCCGCCTTTCACCGCGCCGCCGCCGGGCGTGCCTCGCTCAACCTCGATAGCTGGGCGATGTCGCAAGGCCGGATCGCAGCCCTGGTGCAGGCGGCGCGCGGGGCCGATCTGATTCTGGCCGAGGGCTCGATGGGGTTGTTCGATGGGGTGGCGGTGGCGGGCGAAACCGGCACCGGTGCCAGTGCCGATCTGGCGGCATTGCTGGGCTGGCCGGCGGTGCTGGTGCTCGATGTCTCGGGGCAGGCGCAATCGGCGGCGGCGGTGGCGCGCGGCTTTGCGTCGATGCGCGCGGGGGTGACGGTCGCGGGCGTGGTGCTGAACCGGATCGCCTCGCCGCGCCACGAGGCGCTGGTGCGCACGGGCATGGCCGCGGCCGGGGTGGCGGTGTTCGGGGCGCTGCCCCGAAGCGCGGCGGTCACCCTGCCCGAGCGCCACCTGGGCCTGGTGCAGGCGCAGGAAAACCCCGCTCTCGCGCGGCTGCTGGCCGATCTCGGGGCGTTTGTCGCCGCCCACATCGACCTTGACGCCGTGGTGGCCGCGGCCGTGCCAACCCGCCCGCTTGTCGCCGATACACGCCGCCTGCCGCCGCCCGGCCAGCGCATCGCCCTGGCCGATGATGCGGCGTTTTCCTTCATTTACCAGCACCTCGCGGCCGACTGGCGGGCGCAGGGGGCCGAGGTGCTGGGGTTCTCGCCCTTGGCCGATCAGCCGCCTGACCCCGGTGCCGATGTCTGCTGGCTGCCCGGCGGCTACCCCGAGCTGCACGCCGGGGCCCTGGCCGCCGCCACCCGCTTCCGCGCCGGATTGCAGGCTTTCGCCGCAACCCGCCCGGTGCACGGCGAGTGCGGCGGCTACATGGCGATGGGCGAGGCCCTGATCGACGCCAGCGGCATCCGTCACCAGATGGCGGGGCTATTGGGGCTGGTGACCACCTACCAGACCCGCCGCATGCATCTGGGCTACCGGTTGGCGCGGCTGGCCGCCCCGCTGCCCGGCCACGAGGCCGGCTGCACCCTGCGCGGCCACGAGTTCCACTATTCCACGATTCTGAGCCAGCCCGACCCGCCGCTCGCCACCGTCACCGATGCCGGCGGCGCCGCCGTGGCCGAAACCGGATCCTTCCGCGGCCATGCCAGCGGCACCTTCTTTCACCTGATCGGACCCGCAACATGACCGGATTTGTCTCGTTCGTCTCGGCCGGGCCGGGCGACCCCGAATTGCTGACGCTCAAGGCGGTGGCGCGCCTGCAGGCCGCCGACGCGCTGCTGTTCGACGATCTTGCCGCCGGCCCGATCCTCGCCCACGCCCGCGCCGGGGCCGATCTGGTGGCGGTCGGCAAGCGCGCGGGCCAGCCCTCGCCCAAGCAGGATCACGTCAGCCGCCTGCTGGTCGACTACGCCCGCGGCGGCGCGCGGGTGGTGCGGCTGAAATCGGGCGACGCCGGGATCTTCGGGCGGCTCGAGGAAGAAACCCTCGCCCTCGGCGCCGCCGGGATCGGCTACGAGATCATCCCCGGCGTCACCGCGGCCTCGGCCGCGGCCGCTGCGGCGGGCATCCCGCTGACCCGCCGCCTGACGGCGCGCCGGGTGCAGTTCATCACCGGCGCCGATACCAGCGGCGGCCTGCCAGGCGACCTCAATCTCGCGGCGCTGGCCGACCCGCATGCCACCACCGTGGTCTATATGGGCAAGCGCACCTTCCCAGCCCTCGCCGCGCGGCTGCTGGCGCACGGCCTGCCGCCCGAGACCCCGGCGCTGCTGGCCGAAGGGGTCTCGACCCCGGCGCAGCATCTTGGGCGCTTCACCATTCGCAGCCTTGCCGCCCACCTCGCCGGAGTCGAAAGCCATAGCCCGGCGCTGATCCTTTACGGCGCCCTGGCCGGGAGCGGCTGGTGATCGTCACCCTGTGCACCGGTTGCCCGTTGGGGCGCAGCGACTTTGGCGCAACCCTTGCCGCCGCCCTTGCCGCCGCCGGTATCCCGGCCCGGCTGGCCGTCACCGACTGCATGTCGGGCTGCACCCGCGCCTCGACCATCGCGTTTCGCGCGCCCGGCAAGACTGCCTACCTGTTTGGCGAGGTCACGGCGCAAGACCTGCCCGATCTGCTGGTCTTTGCCCGCCTTTATACCGCCTCGCACGACGGCACCCTGAGCGATGCCCGCCCGCTCGGCGCGCTGCGGGCCAAGGCGATCGCGCGCATTCCCGGCTGACGACCGGCGATGGTCGCGAAACCAGCAGCAAACGGCGCAATCGGCACTTGACCATGGCCCCCGCCCGGGCGCAAATGGTCGGGCACGGTGTTCGATCGGTGCTGCGCACCGGAACTTCATCGGGAATGAGGAAAGGCGGACCCAAACCGGGCGCCCCAAGCCTCAGCCGCCCCCGCGACTGTATGCGGCGAGCGGCCTTCCGTAGCGCCACTGGCCCCGCTCGGGCCGGGAAGGTGGAAGGTCGCCCAGACCCGCGAGCCAGGAGACCGGCCCTGCAAGAAGATGTGAAACAACCGCCGTCGGGTGTGACGGCAAGGAGAGACATATGCATATCGAACCGGGCCTCGTTACAGGCGCCAAGCTGCTGTTCGGCGCCGCCACCGCCGCCACTGCCGGGATCTATACCGCCAAACTGGCCTGGACCAGCTTGCGCGAACAGGGCATCGGCTCGCTGGCCGCCCGCGCCGCGATGGCCACCGCCGCCACCTTCACCTTCTTCCAGATCATGCCGCATTTCCCGGTCGGCGTGTCCGAGGTTCACTTCATCCTCGGCTCGACGCTGTTCCTGCTGCTGGGCGCCGCACCTGCCGCCATCGGCCTGGTGCTTGGCCTGCTGATCCAGGGCCTGTTCTTCGCGCCGTTCGACCTGCCGCAATACGGCATGAACGTCACCACCCTGCTGGTGCCGCTGTTCGCGCTGCAAGCCCTGGCGTCGAAGATCATCGCGCCGAAAACCGCCTATGTTGACCTCAGCTACGGTCAGGCCCTCGCCCTTTCCACCGCCTATCAGGGCGGCGTGGTGGCCTGGGTCGGCTTTTGGGCGCTCTATGGCGCGGGCTTCGGTGCCACCAATGTCGCCGCCATCACCACCTTCGGCGCTGCCTACATGCTGGTCGTGCTGATCGAGCCGCTGGTCGATCTGGCCGTGCTGGCCGCCGCGAAAACCCTGGGTGGCCTGAACGGCTCGGCGCTGGTCACTCCGCGCCTGCTGAACGCCGCCTGATCCAGGAACCAACGACCATAGCGCGGCCTCCTCACCGGGGCCGCGTTTGCATTTCTCCTTTGCGCAAATATCCTCGGGGGGTCCGGGGGGCAGACAGCCCCCCGGCTTGCCCGCAATCCCGGAGCCTTCATGCACACCCTGACGCTCGTCGGCATCGGTACCGGCAACCCCGACCACCTCACCCTGCAGGCGATCAAGGCGCTCAACGCCGCCGACCTGATCCTGATCCCGCGCAAGGGTGCGGACAAATCCGATCTGGCCGAGCTGCGCCGCGCGATCTGCGCCGCCGTGATCACCAACCCCGCCACCCGCCTCGTCGAGTTCGACCTGCCGCTGCGCGACCCGCGGATCCCTGACTACACGGTAAGGGTCGAGGCCTGGCATGATGCTATCGCCGAGGTCTGGACCCAGACGATCGCCGCCCATCCCGGGCCCGGCGGCAGGGTGGCGCTGCTGGTCTGGGGCGACCCCGCGCTTTACGACAGCACCCTGCGCATCGCCGCCCGCCTTGCCCCCGCGCCACGCATCGAGGTCATCCCCGGCATCACCGCGATCCAGGCCCTGACCGCCGCCCATGGCCTGACCCTGAACGAGATCGGCGCGCCCTTCATCGTCACCACCGGCCGCCGCCTGCGCGAGGGTGGCTGGCCTGACGGGGTGGACACCGTGGTGGTGATGCTCGACGGCGAATGCAGCTTTCAGTCCCTGCCGCCCGCGGGCATCCGAATCTGGTGGGCCGCCTACGCCGGGATGCCCGAGCAGATCCTGCTCAGCGGTGATCTGGCCGACGCCGCCTCCCGTATCATCGAAACTCGCGCCCGCGCCCGCGGCCACCACAGCTGGATCATGGACATCTACCTGCTGCGCCGCGGCTGACGGCACGCCACGCGCCCCCTCGGCACCCACACCAGCCCCGGCCCATCGCCCCTGCTCCGGCCGCGAAGTTTTCCCGCCGCCGCCGCCGTTCGGCGCTTGACGCCAGCGCGGGGCCTGCGTAATACCCTCCCCACGCCCGGCACTGAGCCGGACGGAATGCGCGGTTGTAGCTCAGTTGGTTAGAGTACCGGCCTGTCACGCCGGGGGTCGCGGGTTCGAGCCCCGTCAACCGCGCCATTTGCCTGAAAAGCCGCCCTCCGGGGCGGCTTTCAATTCTTGTGATCACCACAGGGCGACGTCACGCCAGCGGTCCCGCGAGGCGACCGTTGCCCACGCCCGGCCGCGGCCACGACCGGCGCCGATCACGACGCCGGTGTCACCCGGCCTCAGCTACAGCCGCTGGTGCCGCCGCAGGTGTTGCACTTCATGCAGGTGCCGTTGCGCACCATGGTGTAGTTGCCGCACTCGGCGCAGGCCTCGCCTTCATAGCCCTGCAGGCGCGCCTTGGCGCGCGCATCAAGACCGACGGTGCCGCTGGCCAGCGCGGTAGCCCCCAAGGTCGCGTCACTTAACCCCATGGCTAACGCCCCGTCCGTCCCACCCGCCAGCGCTGTCGCCATGCCGCCCTGCAACACCACCAGATCCTTGGGCAGGCGCTTCCTGAGATACCCGGTCGAGCTGATCTGCTTCAGCACCTCGAGCGAGCGCGAGGCGGCGCTGTCGCTGACCGACGCCACATTGCGCTTGCCCTCGTCGCTGCCGCCGCCGACGTCGTCGAACGCGGCACCGGCAGGTTTGACATGGGCCAGGTCGGTGCGGTCGAGATAGCTGACCGCCAGCTCGCGGAAGATGTAGTCGAGAATCGAGGTCGCGTTCTTGATGGTCTCGTTGCCCTGCACCATCCCGGCTGGCTCGAATTTGGTGAAGGTGAAGGCCTCGACGAATTCCTCAAGCGGCACGCCGTATTGCAGACCCACCGACACCGCGATGGCGAAATTGTTCATCATGGCGCGAAAGCCCGCGCCTTCCTTGTGCATGTCGATGAAAATCTCGCCCAGCTTGCCGTCGCCATATTCGCCGGTGCGCAAATAGACCTTGTGACCGCCGACGACTGCCTTCTGGGTATAGCCCTTGCGCCGGTCGGGCAACTTTTCGCGGTAGCTGCGCACGATTTCCTTGATGATCACCTTCTCAATGATCTTCTCGGCCAGCACGGCGACCTTTTGCGGCGCGCTGCCCGAGGCCAGCACTTCCGCTGCGTCGTCATCGTCCTCAACCAGCGATGACGCCAGCGGCTGGCTGAGTTTCGAGCCGTCGCGATAAAGCGCATTGGCCTTGATCCCGAGAGACCACGACAGCTGGTAGGCCGCCAGGGTCTCCGCAATACTGGCGGTGCCGGGCATGTTGATGGTCTTGGAAATCGCCCCCGAGATGAAGCCCTGCGCCGCCGCCATCATGTGAATGTGGCTTTCCACCGACAGCGAGCGCTTGCCGGTCTTGCCGCAGGGATTGGCGCAATCAAACACCGGATAATGCGCCAGTTTCAGGAAGGGCGCGCCTTCCAGCGTCATGGTGCCACAGACGTGGTCGTTGGCGGCGTCGATCTGGGCCCTGGTAAAGCCGAGGTGGCGCAGCAGATCAAAGGTCGGATCGGCCAGCTTGTGCTCGGGGATGCCAAGGGTCAGGCGGCAGAAATCGGCGCCGATGGTCCATTGGTTGAAAACGAAACGGATATCGAAGGCCGACGGCAGCGCGGCCTCGATCTTCTCGATCTCGCGCGCGCCGAAGCCGTGGCCGACCAGCGCCGTGGTGTTGATGCCGGGGCAGTTGCCCAGGCTGCCATGGCCCACGGCATAGGCGATGATCTCGGCGATCTGTGCCGCGCCATAGCCCAGTTTCTCGAGCGCCGCCGGCACCGATTGGTTGATGATCTTGAAATAGCCGCCGCCCGCCAGTTTCTTGAACTTGACCAGCGCGAAGTCCGGTTCGATGCCGGTGGTGTCGCAATCCATCACCAGCCCGATCGTGCCGGTGGGGGCCAGCACCGAGACCTGCGCGTTGCGATAGCCACGCGCCTCGCCCAAGGCGAGAGCCTCGTCCCAGGCCGATTTCGCCAGCGTTACCAGCGCCTTATCAGGGCAGTTGGCGGCGTCGAGCGGAACCGGCGCCACGTTCAGCGCCTCAAAGCCATCCGCCCGCCCGCAAGCGGCATTGCGGTGGTTGCGAATCACCCGCAGCATGTGGGCGCTGTTGCGCGCGTATCCCGCAAAAGCCCCGAGCTCGCCCGCCATCTCGGCCGAGGTGGCGTAGGCAACGCCGGTCATCAGCGCCGAAAGCGCGCCGCACAGCGCCCGGCCCTGGGGCGAGTCATAGCCCAGCCCCATGTTCATCAAGAGCCCGCCGATGTTGGCATAGCCCAGGCCAAGGGTGCGGAAATCATAGGAAAGTTGCGCGATTTCCTTCGAGGGAAACTGCGCCATCATCACCGATATTTCCAGCGTCACGGTCCACAACCGGCAGGCGTGGATATAGCTTTCCGCGTCAAACTGCCCGCCGGTGTAGAACTTCAGCAGGTTCATCGACGCCAGATTGCAGGCGGTATCATCAAGGAACATGTATTCCGAGCACGGGTTCGAGGCCCGGATCGCGCCATCCTCGGGGCAGGTGTGCCAGGCGTTGATGGTGTCGTGAAACTGTATGCCAGGGTCGGCGCAGGCCCAGGCGGCGTGGCCGATCTGATCCCACAAGGCGCGCGCCTTGACGGTCTTGGCGACCTTGCCATCGGTGCGCCGGATCAGCGCCCAGTCGGCATCGTCCTTGACCGCTTGCAAGAAGGCATCCGTCACCCGCACCGTGTTGTTCGCGTTCTGACCCGAGACCGAACGATAGGCCTCGGAATCCCAGTCGGTGTCATAGGTCGGGAATTCGATGCTGGAAAACCCCTGGCGCGCGTATTGCAGCACCCGGTTGATGTAGGTTTCCGGGATCATCACCCGCTTTGCGCTCCGGATCGCGGCTTTCAGGGCGGGGTTCGTGGCCGGATCGGTGGCGTCGGTGCTACTGCCATCCCAGCCACCAATGGCGGCGAAAATCTCGTTGAGCTTCTGCTCGTGCATCTTGGAGCCGGCCACCAGCGCCGCCACCTTCTGTTCCTCGATCACCTTCCAGTTGATGAATTCCTCGATATCGGGGTGATCGACATCGCAGATCACCATCTTGGCCGCCCGCCGCGTGGTGCCGCCCGATTTGATTGCCCCCGCCGCGCGGTCGCCGATCTTGAGAAACCCCATCAGGCCCGAGGACTTGCCGCCCCCAGACAGCTTTTCCCCCTCGCCGCGCAGGCTGCTGAAATTCGAGCCCGTGCCCGAGCCGTATTTGAAGAGCCGCGCTTCCCGGACCCACAGGTCCATGATGCCGCCCTCGCCCACCAGATCATCCTTGACCGACTGGATGAAGCAGGCATGCGGCTGGGGATGCTCGTAAGCGCTGTCGGATTTCGTCAGCTTGCCGGACTGGTAATCGACGAAGTAGTGGCCCTGCCCCGGCCCGTCGATGCCGTAGGCCCAATGCAGCCCGGTGTTGAACCATTGCGGGCTATTGGGGGCGGCCATCTGGCGCGCCAGCATGAAACGCATCTCGTCGTGGTAGGCGTGCGCGTCGGCCTCGGTGCTGAAATAGCCTCCCTTCCAGCCCCAGTAGGTCCAGGCCCCGGCCAGCCGGTCGAACACCTGCTTGGCCGAGCTTTCGCCGCCGAACCGCGCGCCATCGGGCAGAGCGGCAAGGGCGGCCTCGTCGGGCACCGAGGGCCACAGAAATTCGGGCACGCCCTTTTCCCGCACCCTTCGGCACACCGCGGGCACGCCGGCGCGGCGGAAATACTTCTGCGCCAGCACATCCGTTGCGACCTGACTCCAGCCCTCCGGCACTTCGACCGCATCATTGCTGAAGACCACGGTGCCATCGGGATTGCGAATCTCGGATACCGCGGTGGCAAACGCGATCGCGCCATAAGCGCCGCTCTCGGTGGTGGTGAACTTTCGCTCGATCTTCATGCCCCGTCGTCCCTTGCTGTTGCGGCAGGGCTTGGCGCCCTGACCGATGATCACATGGCCGTGACCTCTGCCCTTGCCGGGACGAAGGCACGACCCGCTTTCCCGCAGCCACGGAAAAGACGCCACACGCGAGGCACCCCGCGCATTGATCTGATGACTCTGTCCCTGCCCGGCGTTGACTACATATGGTAGGCCGCCGGATCACCATGACAAACTGTCGTATTCCTCGCGCTGATTCAATTAAAAATTTGCAACCTTTGGCGGATAAAATTCTTGACCGGCGATGATCGCATGCGGCGAACGGTTCAGGCGGTGAGTCTCGCGACTCGGCTCCCGGTTGTGGAAAAACCGGTGCAAAAGTTTTGAACAAGAGCGTGAGGATTGCCGGATTCGTCATGCCATCGGCCCGCTTGGCGCCGAGTGTTCAGACTTCGCCTGACCCGGTTCTTCACCCCTGCCCCCGCTCCGGCCAAGCGCATCCGGCCCACGCCAACACTCTTTCCACCGCAGCCGTCGCGGCGTAAAGAGACGCGAAATCATTCCGCAGGAGACATCGGCCATGAGCACGATCATCGACATCCACGCCCGCGAAATCCTCGACAGCCGTGGCAACCCCACGGTCGAGGTCGATGTGACGCTGGAAAGCGGGGCCATGGGGCGCGCCGCCGTGCCCTCGGGCGCATCGACCGGCGCGCACGAGGCACACGAGCGCCGCGACGGCGACAAGGCGCGCTACACGGGCAAGGGCGTGCTGGAAGCGGTGGCGGCGGTCAACGGCGAGCTGGCCGAGGAGCTGGTGGGGTTTGATGCCACCGAACAGATCGGCATCGACCGCACCATGATCGAGATGGACGCCAGCCCGAACAAATCGCGGCTTGGCGCGAATGCCATCCTCGGCGTCAGCCTGGCGGTGGCCAAGGCGGCGGCGCAATTCACCGGGCAAGAGCTTTACCGCTACATCGGCGGCACGGCGGCGCGGCTGCTGCCGGTGCCGATGATGAACATCATCAACGGCGGGCAACACGCCGACAATCCGATCGACATTCAGGAATTCATGATCATGCCGGTGGCAGCGGAAAACATCCGCGAGGCGGTGCGGATGGGGTCGGAAGTGTTCCACAGCCTGAAGAAAGAGCTTGCCAAGGCCGGCCTTTCCACCAGCGTCGGCGACGAGGGTGGCTTTGCGCCCAACCTGAACTCGACCCGCGCGGCCCTTGATATCATGCTGAAATCCATCGAGACAGCAGGCTACCGGCCGGGCGAGGATATCTATCTGGCGATTGATTGCGCCGCCACAGAATACTTCAAGGACGGCCGCTATGTGCTTGCCGGTGAAGGCACAACCCTGACGGCAGAGGAAAACGTCGCCTACCTCGCAGCACTCGCCGCCGATTATCCGATCATCTCGATCGAGGACGGCATGGCCGAAGACGATTGGGAGGGCTGGCAGTTGCTGACCGAAAAGCTGGGGGCCAATCTGCAACTGGTGGGCGACGATCTGTTCGTGACCAGCCCCGCCCGGCTGGCCACCGGCATTGCCAAGGGCTGCGCCAACTCGCTGCTGGTCAAGGTCAACCAGATCGGCACCCTGACCGAGACCCTGGATGCCGTCGCCATGGCGCAGCGCGCGGGCATGAGCTCGGTGATGTCGCACCGCTCGGGGGAAACCGAGGATACCACCATCGCCGAACTCGCGGTGGCCACCAACTGCGGCCAGATCAAGACCGGAAGCCTCTCGCGCAGCGAGCGACTGGCGAAATACAACCAGTTGATCCGGATCGAGGAAACTCTGGGCGAGGTGGCGCAATACGCGGGTCGCAGCATCCTGCGCGGCTGAGGCCGGGGGGCGCTGCCCCCTGCCCCCCCGGGATATTTGCGAAAAGGTGAAGGGGGGCGGCGGGGCGGTTCAGGTTTTCGGTCGGCTGATCCGACCGCCGCCGACGGCGGCCGCGATCCCGGTGGTGCCCGGGCACGAGGTCGGCAGGCCGCGCGCCACCCGCACCGCGAGATGGGCGAAGGCCTGCGCCTCGAGCATGTCGCCATCCAGCCCCACCGCCTCGACCGGCGCGACCGGACAGGGCAGCAGGGCGGCCAGCATCGCCATCAGGGTGGCATTGTGGCGGCCGCCGCCGGCGACCAGCACCTGCGATACCGGCCGGGGAAAGTGCTCGGCCCCGCGCGCCACCGCCTGCGCCGCCGCCGCGGTCAGGGTGGCCGCGGCATCGGCATCGGGCAGCCCCTCGACCGCCGCGAGCAGCCCGGCAAAGGCATTGCGATCGAGCGATTTCGGCGGCAAGCGGTGGAAATAGGGCTGGGCAAGGAACGCCGCCAGCACCCTGGTGTCGGGCGTGCCGGTGGCGGCCAGCGCCCCGCCCTCGTCCTGCACACGCCCGAACCGGGCCAGCATCAGGTCGTTGATCGGGGCGTTGGCCGGGCCGGTGTCGAATGCGAGGCAGGCGCCATCACACTCGGGAGCGGGCTGCGCCGGATCGACCCAGGTCAGATTGCCGACCCCGCCCAGGTTGAGAAACGCCAGAGGGGCCCGCGCCCCGATCCAGCGCGCGCAGGCGAAGTGGAAGAACGGGGCCAGTGGTGCGCCCTGCCCGCCAAGCCGCACGTCGCTGGTACGGAAATCCCAAACCACCGGCAGCCCCAGCACTTGGGCCAGCACCGCCCCTGACCCGGCTTGATGGGTGCCGCGCCCGCCCGGATCATGCGCCAGGGTCTGGCCGTGAAAGCCGATCAGTTCCGCCCCGGTGATTCGCGACAACAGCTCGGCATGGGCGGTCTCGACCACCTCGGCCGCCGCCTCGACGCCCGGCTCGCCCGGCCAGTGGCCAAGCGCGGCGCGCAGGGTGGCACGCTCGGCCTCGCTGTAGGGGCGGTAGGCGCTGGCCCCGAACGCCACGATGTCGCGGCCATCGCTGCACAGTAGCGCCGCATCCACCCCGTCGAGCGCGGTACCCGACATCGCCCCAAGCGCCCAGATCGGCACAGGTTTCAACATGGCCTTCCCCTTGCCCCCCGCCGCCGTTATACGCAAGCCACCGTTGAAGCACGAGAGCGCCATGACCTACCATCCGAAATCCGACTTCCTGCAGGTGATGCGGGCGCGCGGCTTTGTCGCCGACTGTACCGACTATCAGGGTCTGGACGAGGCCCTGACCCACGGCGTGGTACCGGGCTACATCGGCTTTGATGCCACGGCGCCATCGCTGCATGTCGGCAGTCTGATTCAGATCATGATGCTGCGCTGGTTGCAAAAGACCGGCCACAAGCCGATCGTGCTGATGGGAGGGGGCACCACCAAGGTTGGCGACCCCAGCTTTCGCGCCGATGAACGTCCGTTGCTTTCGCCCGAGCGGATCGACGCCAACATCGCCGGGATCCGGGCGGTGTTTGCCAACTTCGTGCGCTTTGGCGAGAGCGCGTCGGATGCCGTGATGGTCAACAACGCCGAATGGTTGGATGCGCTCAACTACCTCGATTTCCTGCGCGACATCGGCCGACACTTCTCGATCAACCGGATGCTGTCGTTCGAAAGTGTCAAGTCGCGGCTCGATCGCGAGCAATCGCTGTCGTTTCTCGAATTCAACTACATGATCCTGCAAGCCTATGATTTTCTTGAACTGAACCGGCGCCATGGCTGTCTGTTGCAGATGGGGGGCAGTGATCAGTGGGGCAATATCGTCAATGGCATTGATCTGACCCGCCGGGTGCTTGACACCGAGACCTTCGGGCTGACCTCGCCGCTGCTGACCACCTCTGACGGCAGGAAGATGGGCAAGAGCCAGGGCGGGGCGGTCTGGCTCAACGCCGACATGCTGAGCCCTTACGAATTCTGGCAGTTCTGGCGCAACACCTCGGATGCCGACGTGGGGCGGTTTCTCAAGCTTTACACCGAGTTGCCAGTGGACGAGTGCGACCGGCTGGGGGCGCTTGGCGGGGCCGCGATCAACGCCGCCAAGATCACGCTCGCCAACGCCGTGACCACGCTGTGCCACGGGCCTGAGGCGGCAGGGGCCGCCACTGCCACGGCGCGGCAGGTGTTCGAGCACGGCGGGGTTGGGGATGACCTGCCAACCCTGACCCTGGCCGCCACTGATCTGGCCGACGGCATTTCGCTGGCGCAACTGTTCGTACGCGCTGGCCTTGTCAAATCCGGCAAGGACGCGAGGCGGCTGATTGCCGAAGGCGGGGCGCGGTTGAACGACGACCCGGTGCTCGACCCCGGTCAGATGCTGCACGCCAGCGACCTGGCCAAGGCGGTGAAACTGACCGCCGGGCGCAAGCGCCACGCGCTGGTGCTGCTGGGCTAAGGTTGGAAGATGGGTATCTGAGCCAGGGGAAAGCCCCGTCTGGCCGACTTCCCATTTCTTCTTTTCGCAAATATCCCAGGGGGTCCGGGGGGCAGCGCCCCCCGGCCTTTGCAGGTGCTACTCGGCCACCGTGACGTGCGCCATGCGGTCGGGGTCGGTCACTTCGCCGTTGCCACCGTCGCCCTTCTTGATCGCGTCCACCACCTCCATGCCCGAAATCACCCGTCCGACGATGGTATATTGGCCGTCGAGGTGGGGAGCGGGGGCGAACATGATGAAGAACTGGCTGTTGGCCGAGTTGGGGTCATTGGCGCGCGCCATGCCGACCACGCCGCGATCGAAGCTGAGGCTGGAAAATTCGGCGGCGAGGTCGGGCAGGTCCGAGCCCCCCATGCCGGCCTGCGACGTTTCGCCGCCCGCCTTGCCGTAGCGCACGTCGCCGGTCTGGGCCATGAAGCCGTCGATCACGCGGTGGAACACCACGTCGTCATAGGCCCCCTCTCTGGCAAGGGTGGTGATTTGCGCCACGTGCAGCGGGGCCACGTCGGGCAGAAGATCAATCACGATGGTGCCGCTGGTCGCGCCCGCCACCTCGATCACCAGGTTGGGGCCGGGGCCGTCGGTATCAGCCAGCGCCGGGGCGGCCAGGGCAAGGCTCAGGGCCAGGGCGGGAAACAGGTGCTTACTGAACATCGGCGGCCACCTTCACAGAGATCATGCGGTCAGGGTTCGGAGCGGGTTCGCCCCGGGTGATCTTGTCCACGAATTCCATCCCCGCGATCACCCGGCCGTAAACCGTATATTGCCCGTTGAGGAAGTCGTTGTCGGCAAAATTGATGAAAAACTGGCTGTTGGCCGAATTCGGGTTCTGCGAGCGCGCCGCCCCCAGGGTGCCCCGCGCATGCGGCAGCTTGGAAAACTCGGCCGGCAGGTCGGGCAGGTTCGAGCCCCCCGTGCCCGCGCGGCGCACGTTGAAGTTCTGTTCGGCATTGCCGTGCTCGACATCACCGGTCTGGGCCATGAAGCCGTCGATGACGCGGTGAAACACCACATTGTCGTAGGCCCCGGCGCGCGCCAGGGTTTTCATGCGCTCGGTATGCTTGGGGGCCAAATCGGCCAGCAGCTCGATCACCACCTCGCCGTCCTTGAGGGTGAGGATGATGGTGTTTTCGGGATCTTTGATCTCGGCCATGGGTCGCGGTCTCCTGCGTTTTGCCGCGCGCAAGGTAACGGCCGCGGGCGCCGAGGGAAAGGGCAAAGCTGCACCAGATGGTTGACGCAGTGGTAACAAGACGACAAACAGGGAGAAATGCCTTGGAGGGACAAATGGGCTGGAAAACTCTCGACGACATGCTGCTGGCGGGCAAGGTGGTGCTGGTTCGGGTTGATATCAACGTGCCGATGGAAAACGGCGTTGTCACCGATGCCACTCGAATCACCAAGATCGTGCCCACCCTCGAGGACATTCTGGCGCGCGGCGGCAAGCCGGTGCTGCTGGCCCACTTTGGCCGCCCCAAGGGCAAGGTGGTGCCCGAGATGAGCCTGCGCCAGATCGTGCCCGCCTTGCAGGCGGCGCTGCCCAAACGCCGGGTGATCTTTGCCGCCGATTGCGTCGGGCCGGTGGCCAAGGCGGCGATCGACGCGATGGTGCCGGGCGATGTGGTGCTGCTCGAGAACACCCGCTTTCACGCGGGCGAGGAAAAGAACGACCCAAGCCTGGTTGCGGGCATGGCGGCGCTTGGCGACATCTTCGTCAATGATGCCTTCTCGGCGGCGCACCGTGCCCATGCCTCGACCACCGGGGTGGCGAAAAAGCTGCCGAGTGCGGCGGGTCGGCTGATGGAAGCCGAGTTGCGCGCCCTCGAGACCGCTCTCGGCACCCCCAGGCGCCCGGTGGTGGCGGTGGTGGGCGGGGCCAAGGTCTCGACCAAGCTCGATCTGCTGGGCAACCTCGTGAGCAAGGTCGATCATCTGGTGATCGGCGGCGGCATGGCCAACACCTTTCTGGTGGCCCAAGGCATCGAGGTCGGCAAATCGCTGGCCGAGCGCGACATGGCACCGACCGCGCTTGCGATCTTGGCCAAGGCCAAGGCTGCGGGCTGCACCATCCATCTGCCGCTCGACGTGGTGGTGGCGCGCGAGTTCAAGGCGGGGGCGGCAAGCGAGGTGGTGGCGGCTGCGGCCTGCCCGGCGGATGCGATGATCCTCGACGCGGGACCGGCCACGGTGGCAGCCCTCGCCGAGGTGTTTGCCGCCGCCAGGACCCTGATCTGGAATGGGCCGCTCGGGGCCTTCGAGATCGAGCCGTTCGACCGCGCCACCAACGCCGCCGCGGCGCAGGCGGCGGCCCTGACCCGCGCTGGCACGCTGGTTTCGGTGGCCGGTGGCGGCGATACGGTGGCGGCGCTGAACAAGGCCGGGGTGGCGGACGATTTCAGCTTCATCTCGACCGCGGGCGGCGCGTTCCTCGAATGGATGGAAGGCAAAGAGCTGCCCGGCGTCGCCGCCTTGCACGGCTGAGCTTGCCAATTTCGCTGTTGGCGCAACCTGTTAGCGCCAACAGCCTTGCGCCGTGCGGCACCCGGTCCTAGACCTGTGGCCAACCCCATGGCAGGAAGGTGCAGCGATGCGTGCGAGCAAGGCGGTTCAGAAAATCCTTTCCAACTATGAAGGCGAGACCCCCGGGGTGAAGGCTGGCCTTTGCCGCATCCTGATGGAGGGCAAGCTGGGCGGCACCGGCAAGGTGATCATCCTGCCGGTCGATCAGGGCTTCGAACACGGCCCGGCGCGCAGCTTTGCCGCCAACCCGGCGGGTTACGACCCGCATTACCACTACCAGTTGGCGATCGACGCCGGGATGAGCGCCTACGCCGCGCCGCTGGGCGCCCTGGAAGCGGGGGCCGATACCTTTGCGGGCCAGATTCCGACCATCCTGAAGGCCAACTCGGCCAATTCGCTAATGTCGGCCACCGCAGGCAAGGATCAGGCGATCACTGCCAGCGTCGATGACGCGCTGCGGCTGGGCTGCGTCGCAATCGGTTTCACGATCTATCCCGGCTCGGACTCGGCGCTCGAGATGTTCGAGGAAATCAGCGTGATGCGACAAGAGGCGGCGGCCAAGGGGCTGGCCACGGTGATCTGGTCCTATCCGCGCGGCGAAGGCATCACCAAGGAAGGCGAGACCGCGATCGACGTTGCCGCCTATGCCGCCCATATCGCGGCCCATCTTGGGGCGCATGTCATCAAGATCAAGCTTTCGACCGACCATCTGATGCTGCCCGAGGCCAAGAAGGTTTATGAGGCGCAGAACGTCGCCATCGCCACCAAGGCCGAGCGGGTGCGCCACTGCATGCAGGCGGCGTTCAACGGGCGGCGGATCGTGGTGTTCTCCGGCGGGGCCAAGAAGGGCGAGGACTCGGTGTTCGACGACGCCCGCGCGATCCGCGACGGCGGCGGATGCGGTTCGATCATCGGGCGCAACTCGTTCCAGCGCCCCCGCGCGGACGCGCTGGCGATGCTGGCCAAGCTGGTCGAGATCTACAAGGGCCGCGCCTGAGGCCTTGGGGGAGGCGGGGGTGTCGAGGCGTCGGGTGCCACCACTCTCGCTTCACGCCACCCGTCCAACCCCGCCCATATTGCGGCGTCCGGCGATCGAACCGGCAATCGGGATATCTTCGTCCAGCGCCTCCCAGTGAAGACCGAAGGCGCTGATCTTGCGGGCCTCGCGCGCCGCGCAGTCGGCATGCAGCAAGCGCGGGAACCACGCCAGCGGCACACCGATCACGCCCGTCAGACCGACCGACCCACATCGCACCGTCGACAAAGCGCACCGTTTCAGCCGGAATAGTCATGCCACGCCCTTTCGTTTTCGTCCCGTCGTTCTTCGACCACCGCCGCCAGCCGCCGCAAGCTGCGGGCGTCAAAACCGGCACTTTCAGCCACCGCTCCCTGCGGCGAAATCCGGAACTTCGCTTCAGCCCGGCATTCATCGCATAGACCTGGCCAGGCTCGCACGCGTCGCCCTCGTTCGAGCAGTTGAAAAAGCCGAACCCGTCATGTCGCAACCGCGTGGGCATGACGCAGGCGTGACGCGGGCGATGCCCCCTGCCACCTTCCTACACCCTGCCAAGCCGCGCCAGAATCGCCTCGCATTGCAGCCCGGCCACCGCCCCTGCAACCGCGCCGCGCGCGCCGGCTATGCGGGTTGCGACATAACCATCGGCCACCGCGGCGGGGGCATGGCGGATCAGCACCGACGCCGACAGCAAGGTCGCAGTGCGCTCGACATACCAGCGCGATTCGGACTCGGCGGGCAGGCCGGGCCAGCGGGCGCGGTGCTCGGCCAGCGCCGCATCATAGCGGGCATCGCCGCCGCGCGCCGCATCCAGCTCGGCCGCCAGCATGGCAACCGCCAGCGGCTCGCGCTCCAGCGTGCGCAGAACGTCGAGGCAGATCACGTTGCCCGCGCCTTCCCAGATGCCGTTCAGCGGCGCTTCGCGGTAAAGCATCGCCAGCGGCGCTTCCTCGACGTAGCCGCTGCCGCCCAGCACCTCCATCGCTTCGGCCACCACCCACGGACAACGCCGATTGCCAAGGAACTTGGCCAACGCGACCGCAATGCGGGCGAAGGCGCGGCGCTCGGCTCCGGTGCCGTCGAACGCCTGTGCCACCCGCAGCCCCAATGCCAGCGTCGCCTCCCACTCGAGCGCCAGATCCGCCAGCACCGAGCGCATCAGCGGCTGGTCTATCAACCGGCGCTGAAAGGCGGTGCGGTGCTGCACCCACCACAACGCCTCGGCCAGCGCCGCGCGCATCAGGCCGGCCGGGGCAATCGCGGTATCAAGGCGGGTGTGATGCACCATCTCGATGATGGTGCGTACCCCCTGCCCTTCATCGCCAAGCCGGTGCGCGAAAGCCCCGCGATACTCGATCTCGGCCGAGGCATTGGCGCGGTTGCCGAGCTTGTCCTTGAGTCGCAACAGATGGATCCCGTTCGCCCCCTCGGGCAACCAGCGCGGCACCAGAAAGCAGCTCAGGCCCCCCGGCGCCTGCGCCAGGGTGAGAAACCCGTCCGACATCGGGGCCGAGCAGAACCACTTGTGCCCGGTCAGGCGGTAGCCATCGCCCGCCCGCTCGGCCCGGGTGCTGTTGGAGCGCAAATCCGACCCCCCCTGCTTTTCGGTCATCGCCATGCCGAGGGTCGCGCTGGTCTTTTGCGCGATCGGGCGCGGGGATGGGTCATGGCTGCGGGCGGTCAGCCGGGGCCGCCAGAGTGCAGCAAGGGCGGGGTCGGCGGCGAGCGCCGGCACCGCGGCATAGGTCATGGTCAACGGGCAGCAGGTGCCGGGCTCGACCTGGCTCAGCAGATAAACCATCGCGGCATGGCCCAGATGCGCGCCTGGCACCCCCTCCCACGCGAGGCCCGCATAGCCCGCCCCCTGCGCCGCCGCCATCAGCGCATGATAGCCGGGGTGAAATTCCACCCGGTCGAGCCGCCGCCCGGCGCGGTCGAACGCCTGAAGCTCGGGCGGCTGGTGACGCGCGGCCTGCGCCGCGGCGCGCAGATCGTCGCGCGCCAGCGCCGCGCCAAGGGCGGCGGCATCGGTCGTCGCCCCGCCGAACTGCCGCATCCAGCCCTGAAGCACCAGATCATCCGCCCATGGGTCGCGCGCCGGGGGCGGCCCCGGTTGGTTGGTCACGTCCGGGCTGGCGGACTCAAGGGGGGCAGGCGGGATCATGGCAACATCCTTTCGCCACAGCCTAACGCATTGGCGCGATTCGGGCGATGGTTGGTGCCGCCGCTCACCAAAGGGGATTCCCTTGGCGCCCGGCCTGTGTCATGATCCGCCCATCCGCCGCGCACAAGAATGGCGAAACCCGAGGCCGCAGCATGACCATCCGTGACACCCGTCCGACCCTTGGCAGCACAGTAATTTTCCTCGCCGCCTTCGCAGTCGGCACCTACTTCACCTATGCCGCCGTGCAGGGCGATTTCGGGGTGTTCCGCCAGGTCGAGATCAACGCCGAGGCCGAGGTGCTGCGAACCGAGGCCGCACAGTTGCGCGCCGCCCTGGCCGAGATCGAGAACCGCACCCGGCGACTGTCGGACGATTATCTTGACCTCGACCTGCTCGACCAGCAGGCGCGCGACGTGCTGGGCTACATTCGCGCCGACGAGATCGTGGTGCGCTGAGCGCAGCAGCAGCGCCTGGGCCCGTGGCGGAGCCTCCGGCGGGGATACCTGAGCCAAGCTGAAAGGCAAGGGGCCGGGCGGATTTTTCGCTCGCCCTTCATTTTCCGATGCGCTAGGGTTGGTTTAATACTAAACCATTTTCAGTCGCGAATAGGGAAAGCCGCCATGGCCACCAGAAAATCGCCCGAAAAATCAAATGTATCGAAAGACGATCTGCTGCATTTCTACCGCGAGATGCTGCTGATCCGGCGATTCGAGGAAAAGGCCGGGCAGCTCTACGGCATGGGGCTGATCGGCGGCTTCTGTCATCTCTACATCGGTCAGGAGGCGGTGGTGGTCGGGCTGGAAGCCGCCGCCAAGGTGGGTGACAAGCGCATAACCAGCTACCGCGACCATGGCCACATGCTGGCCTGCGGCATGGACCCCAAGGGGGTGATGGCCGAGCTGACCGGGCGCGCGGATGGCTATTCGGGCGGCAAGGGCGGCTCGATGCACATGTTTTCCAGGGAAAAGCACTTCTATGGCGGCCATGGCATCGTCGGCGCGCAGGTGCCGCTCGGGGCGGGCCTGGCCTTTGCCGACAAGTATCTTGGCAATGACAACGTGACATTTGCCTATTTCGGCGACGGGGCGGCCAATCAGGGTCAGGTTTACGAGACCTACAACATGGCCGAGCTGTGGAATCTGCCGGTGATCTTCGTGATCGAGAACAACCAGTATGCCATGGGCACCAGCATGAAGCGCTCGACCAAAAGCCCCAGCCTGTGGCAGCGCGGCGCCGCCTACGGCATCAAGGGCGAGGCGGTCGATGGCATGGACGTGCTGGCGGTCAAGGCGGCAGCCGACAAGGCGGTGGCGGTGTGCCGCGCCGGTGAGGGCCCTTACATTCTGGAAATGATGACCTACCGCTACCGCGGCCATTCGATGTCGGATCCGGCCAAGTATCGCTCCCGCGAAGAAGTGCAGAAGATGAAGGACGAAAAGGACGCGATCGAGCATGTGCGCGAATTGCTGGTCCAGGGCGGGCTGGTGGCCGATGAAGAGCTGAAGGCCATCGACCGCGACATCAAGGCGATCGTCAATGAGGCCGCCGAGTTTGCCAAAGCCAGCCCCGAGCCGGATGCCGCCGCGCTCTGGACCAACATCTACGCCTGAGGGGAAACGACATGGCGACGCAAATCCTGATGCCGGCCCTTTCGCCCACCATGGAAGAGGGCACCCTGGCCAAATGGCTGGTGAAAGAGGGCGACGTGGTGAAATCCGGCCAGATCCTGGCCGAGATCGAAACCGACAAGGCGACGATGGAGATCGAGGCAGTGGACGAGGGGATCGTGGGCCGTCTGCTGGTGGCCGAGGGTAGCGCGGGCGTCAAGGTCAACACTCCGATTGCGGTGCTGGTCGAGGCGGATGAGCGCGCCGATGCCGCCCCGGCGGCAGCGTTGGCCGCTACGCCTGCCCCTGCCCCTGCCCCCACCCCTGCCCCTGCCCCCACCCCTGCCTCTGCGCCTGCCGTGGCGGCTGCGCCGCAGGCAGCTGCAGCGCACGCGCCCGACTGGCCCGAGGGCACCTTGATGAAGACCATGACCGTGCGCGAGGCGCTGCGCGAGGCAATGGCCGAAGAGATGCGGGCCGACGAGCGGGTGTTCCTGATGGGTGAGGAGGTTGCCGAATATCAGGGCGCCTACAAGATTTCCCAGGGGTTGTTGGAAGAATTCGGGGCGCGGCGGGTGATCGACACCCCAATCACCGAGCACGGCTTCACCGGCCTTGCGGTCGGGGCGGCGTTTGGGGGCCTGCGCCCCATCCTCGAATTCATGACCTTCAACTTCGCCATGCAGGCGATCGACCACCTGATCAACTCGGCGGCCAAGACGCTTTACATGTCCGGCGGCCAGATGGGCTGCCCGATCGTGTTTCGGGGGGCCAACGGAGCGGCGGCGCGGGTGGGAGCGCAGCACAGTCAGGACTACGCCGCCTGGTATGCCCAGATTCCGGGGCTGAAAGTGGTGGTGCCCTATTCCGCGGCCGACGCCAAGGGCCTGCTGAAAACCGCGATCCGCGACCCCAACCCGGTGATTTTCCTAGAAAACGAAATTCTTTACGGGCGCAGCTTCGAGGTGCCGGTGCTCGAGGATTTCACCATCTCGTTCGGCAAGGCGCGGGTGTGGCGGGAAGGCAGCGATGTCACCATCGTCAGCTTCGGGATCGGCATGACCTACGCGCTCGAGGCGGCCGAGGCGCTGGCCACCGAGGGTATCGGCGCCGAGGTGATCGACCTGCGCAGCCTGCGCCCGATCGACTACGAGACGGTGCTGGCTTCGGTGCAGAAGACCAACCGCTGTGTGACGGTCGAGGAAGGCTGGCCGGTGGGGGCGATCGGCAACCATATCGGCGCGGTGATCATGCAGCGCGCTTTTGATTACCTCGACGCGCCGGTGATCAACTGCACCGGCAAGGATGTGCCGATGCCCTATGCCGCCAATCTTGAAAAGCTGGCGCTGGTGACGACCGCCGAGGTCATCGCCGCCGTCAAATCCGTCTGCTACCGCTGAGGTGCACCATGGCAATTGAAATTCTGATGCCCGCCCTTTCACCGACCATGGAGGAAGGCACGCTGGCGAAATGGCTGGTGAAAGCCGGTGACGTGGTGAAATCGGGCCAGATCCTGGCCGAGATCGAGACCGACAAGGCCACGATGGAGTTCGAGGCCACCGATGAAGGCACCATCGGCAAGCTCTTGGTGGCCGATGGCACCGCCGGGGTCAAGGTCAACGCGCCGATCGCGGTGCTGCTGGACGAAGGTGAAACCCTGAGCGAACGCTCTTCGGTCGCGGCCCCGCCCTCATCGCCGGTGGCGGCGGCGGGCGTAGCGCCTGCAAGCGCTGTGCCCGCGCCTCTCGTCGCAAGACCCGCCGGGGCGCGGGTCTTCGCCTCGCCGCTGGCGCGACGGCTGGCGGCGCAAAAGGGGCTGGATCTGGCGATGCTCCAGGGGTCCGGCCCGCATGGCCGGATCGTCAAGGCCGACATCGAAGGGGCCCGGCCTGATGCTGCCGCTCCCGCCGCCGCCCCGGTGTCGGTGGCCACCCCACCGGCCGCGCCCACGCCGCCACTTGCCACCGGGGCCAGCGCCGACACGGTGCGCAAGCTCTACGCCGACCGCGCCTTCGACGAAGTGCCGCTTGATGGCATGCGCCGCACCATCGCGGCCCGGCTGACCGAGGCCAAGCAGACCATTCCGCATTTCTACCTGCGCCGCGAGGTGCGGCTGGATGCCCTGCTGGCGTTCCGCGAATCCCTGAATGCCCAGCTAACCGGGCGCGGGGTCAAGCTGTCGGTCAACGACTTCATCATCAAGGCCTGCGCGCTGGCGTTGCAGACGGTGCCTGATGCCAATGCGGTCTGGGCCGCCGACCGGGTGTTCCGGCTCAAGCCCTCGGATGTGGCGGTGGCGGTGGCGGTCGAGGGTGGGCTGTTCACCCCGGTGCTGCGCGACGCGCATCTGAAATCGCTGTCGGCCCTTTCCGCCGAAATGAAGGATCTGGCCGCGCGCGCCAAGACCCGCAAGCTTGCCCCGCAAGAGTATCAGGGCGGCAGCTTTGCCATCTCGAATCTTGGCATGATGGGGATCGACAGCTTTGACGCCGTGATCAACCCGCCGCATGGCTCGATCCTGGCGGTCGGTGCCGGGGTGCGCAAGCCGGTGGTGGCCGCGGATGGGCAGATCGTGGCTGCAACCGTGATGACCATGACCCTGTCGGTCGATCACCGGGTAATCGACGGTGCCCTGGGTGCCGCGTTCCTGAAAGCTATCGTCGAGAATCTCGAAAGCCCGATGGTGATGCTGGCCTGAGGGGGCCATCCCCCTTTCTTCTTTTTCCAAATATCCCGGGGGGTGCGGGGGGCAGCGCCCCCCGGCCTCGCCTGCACAGCGCCCCCCGGCCTCGCCTGCACAGCGCCGCGCCGACCTTGGCGCGGCCGGTGCTACACGCTGTCCCGGATCACCTGATCCATCATCACGGCGGGCTGCGAGCATCCCGCCTCGCCCACCACCCGTGCGGGCACCCCGGCCACCGTGCTGCACGCGGGCACGTCCGCCAGCACCACCGACCCGGCGGCGATACGCGAGCAGCGGCCGACGTGGATGTTGCCCAGAATCTTGGCCCCCGCCCCGATCATCACGCCGTCGCCGATCTTGGGGTGGCGGTCGCCGTCTTCCTTGCCCGTGCCGCCCAGCGTCACCGAATGCAGCATCGAGACATTGTCGCCCACCACGGCGGTCTCTCCGATCACGATCGAATGGGCGTGGTCGATCATCACCCCGCGCCCGATCCGGGCGGCGGGATGAATATCGACCCCGAACACTTCGGATACCCGCATCTGCACGAAATAGGCCAGATCCCTGCGCCCCGCGCCCCACAGCCAGTGACCGACGCGGTAGGCCTGCACCGCCTGATAGCCCTTGAAGAACAATAGCGGCTGGAGGTAGCGATGGCAGGCCGGGTCGCGGTCGAGCACTGCGGCGAGATCGGCGCGCGCCATCTGGCCCAACTGGTTGTCGGACTGATAGGCCTCGTCGGCGATCTCGCGCAGAATCTGCTCGCTCATCTCGCGCGAGGCCAGTTTCATCGAAAAGCGGTAGGCCAGCGCACGCTCCATCGTGGCGTGGTGCAGCAGGCTGGAATGGATCATCCCGCCCAGCAGCGGCTCGTTGCGAATCGCCTCGACCGCCTCTTCGCAAACCCGCATCCAGACCGGATCGACGGTCGCAACCCGCGGTTTGGTGTCAGCCATGACCAACTCCCCAGCTCTTGCCCGCCATCATCCTAGCACGACCGGCGCAAAGATGCATCCCGTTGCGCCTCAGCCCACCAGTTCCAGCGCCGAAAAGAAGAAGGCGATCTCGCGCGCGGCCGAGGCGGCGCTGTCCGAGCCGTGCACCGAGTTCTCGCCCATCGACAGCGCAAATTCCTTGCGGATGGTGCCGCTGGCGGCGTTGGCGGGGTTGGTGGCCCCCATCACGTCACGGTTGCGAGCAATCGCCCCTTCGCCCTCCAGCACCTGCACCACCACCGGCGCCGACGCCATGAAGTCGCACAGCTCGCCATAAAAGCCGCGCGCCGCGTGTTCGGCATAAAACGCGCCCGCCTGCGCCAGGGTCAGATGGATGCGCTTTTGCGCCACGATCCGCAGCCCGGCGGCCTCGAAGGTGGCGTTGATCTTGCCGGTCAGGTTGCGGCGGGTGGCGTCGGGCTTGATGATCGACAGAGTGCGTTCAATGGTCATGGTGGTCTCTTTTCCAGATAGGTGCGGCAGGCTCCGGCCAGCCTTGCGATTGCGTGGTTCTGCTAGCACGCAAGGCGAGGCTTGAAAAGAGCACCGCCGATTGACGCCGCGCGCCGCATCGGGCATGGCGTGGCGCATGCTGCGCATCAATGACATCACCTATTCGGTCGAAGGCCGCCCGCTGCTGCAAGGGGCCTCGGCCCGGATTCCGGCCGGCCACAAGGTCGGGCTGGTGGGGCGCAACGGCTCGGGCAAGACCACCCTGTTTCGCCTGATCCGGGGCGAACTGGCGCTGGAAGGCGGCGAAATCACCCTGCCCGCGCGCGCCAAAATCGGCGGGGTGGCGCAAGAGGTGCCAAGCTCATCCACCTCGCTCATCGACACCGTGCTGGCCGCCGACACCGAACGCAGCGCCCTGCTGGCCGAGGCGGAAGTGGCGCATGACCCACACCGGATTGCCGAGATCCAGCACCGCCTGGCCGACATCAACGCCTGGTCGGCGGAAGGTCGGGCCTCGGCGATTCTGAAGGGGCTGGGGTTCGAGATGGCCGATCAGGCGCGGCCCTGTTCCGATTTCTCGGGCGGCTGGCGGATGCGGGTGGCGCTGGCCGGGGTGCTGTTTGCCCAGCCGGATCTGTTGCTGCTCGACGAGCCCACCAACTACCTTGATCTCGAAGGCGCGTTGTGGCTGGAAACCTACCTTGCAAAATATCCCCATACCGTCATCATCATCAGCCATGATCGCGGCCTCTTGAACCGCGCGGTGCAGGGCATCCTGCATCTCGATGGCCGCAAGCTGAGCTACTGGAGCGGCCCCTACGACCAGTTCGCCCGCCAGATGGCCGAGCGCCGCGCGGTGCAGACCGCCGAAGCGCGCAAGTTCGAGGCCCGCCGCGCCCATCTGCAAAGTTTCGTCGATCGTTTCAAGGCCAAGGCCAGCAAGGCGGTGCAGGCGCAAAGCCGGGTCAAGATGCTGGAGAAGATGACCCCGATCACCCCGCCGGAAGAGGCGCGCAAGCAGGTCTTCACCTTTCCCCGGCCCGAGGAACTTTCGCCCCCGATCATCAACATGGAAAATGTGGCGGTCGGTTACGGCGGCCCGCCGGTGCTGCGTCACCTGAACCTGCGGATCGACCAGGATGACCGCATCGCGCTGCTGGGGCGCAACGGCGAAGGCAAATCGACGCTTGCAAAGCTGTTGGCGGGCAAGCTCTTGCCCGAGCAGGGCACGCTGGTGGCCTCATCGAAGCTGCGGGTCGGCTACTTCGCCCAGCATCAGGTGGACGAGCTCAACCTCGACGAAACGCCCTTGCAGCACATCATGCGGCTGTGCCCGGCTGAGGGTCAGCCCCGTCTGCGCGCCCGGCTGGCAGGCTTCGGGCTGGGGGCGGATCAGGCCGAAACCGCCGTCGGGCGGCTGTCGGGCGGGCAGAAGGCGCGGCTCAGCCTGTTGCTGGCAACCATCGACGCGCCGCATCTCTTGATCCTCGACGAGCCGACCAACCACCTCGACATGGAAAGCCGCGAGGCGCTGGTCGAGGCGCTGGTCGAATACACCGGGGCGGTGGTGCTGGTCAGCCACGACATGCACCTTCTGGGGCTGGTGGCCGATCGGCTGTGGCTGGTCAAAGGCGGCACCGTCACGCCCTACGCCGAAGACCTCGACGCCTATCGCCGCCAGTTGCTGGCGGGTGACGACGCCCCGCCCAGGGAAAAACCGGGGCCCCGCATCCCGCGCCGCGCCAGCCGCGACGAGATCGGCGTGCTGCGGGCCGAGGCGCGCAAATGCGAGGAACGGCTCGACAGATTGAACGAGATGCGCGACCGTCTGGCGCGCAAGCTGGCCGACCCCGCACTTTACCAGCCGGGGCGCGGCGGCGAGGCCGAGACCTGGCAGAAGAAATATGCCGAGGTGATGGACGGGCTCGATCGCGCCGAGGCACTGTGGCTCAAGGCGCAGGAACGGCTGGAGGCGACCGGCGGATGACGGGGGCGGCGGGGCGGCAATGATCGAGACCGGCTTTCTGATCAAGGCCTTTGCCACCCTGTTCGTGGTGGTCGATCCGCCTGGCCTGATCCCGATGTTCATCGCCCTAACCCCGGGCATGACGGCGACGCGGCGGCGCACCATCGGGCTGCACGCCTGCATTGTCGCGGCGGTGCTGCTTACGGTGTTCGGGCTGGCGGGCGAGGCGGTGCTGAACTTCATCGGCATCTCGATGCCGGCGTTTCGCATCTCGGGCGGGATCCTTTTGTTCCTGACCGCGCTCGACATGCTGTTCGAGCGTCGCACCCAGCGCCGCGAGGGCCAGACCGCCGAGCCCGACCACGACCCGTCGGTATTTCCGCTGGCCACCCCTCTGATCGCCGGGCCGGGGGCGATGGCAACGATGATCCTGCTGGTGGGGCAAGCCGGTCCCGGCTGGGAGGGGGTGCTGGCGGTGCATGTGGTCATGCTGGTGGTGCTGGCCAGTGCGTTTGCGCTGTTCCTGGTGGCCGCCCCGATCGAGCGCGCGCTGGGGCGCACCGGCAACAAGGTGATCACCCGCCTGCTCGGCATGCTGCTGGCCGCGCTGTCGGTGCAATTCGTGATCGACGGGGTGCGCGGCACCGGACTGATCGGTTGACACCAATGGCCCGAAAGTTTGACCGCTCGCGGGTCGTCCCCGCCGGTGCGCTTGCGGACCGGCATGCGCCCACCCGGGCGGTCGACTGCCTGCGCGGGACGAGTCTCATTCAGGGGCCGTTGGTGCGAGCCTCGCTTGAACCGCTCCTGCCCCGCCCCCACATCAGCTCAAGACAATCGAGGCGGCGATGAGCACTGATTCGATCGGGCAACTGGCTTACCTTCTGCTGCTTCTGGTTGCGGTCGGCGGCTGGCTTGCGGTCGAGTTTCGCGGTCGGGCCGGGTTCGCGATGCGCACGGCGCTGGCGTGGGGGCTGATCTTTCTTGGCGTGGCGGCGGGCTATGGACTCTGGGGCGATATTCGCAGCCAGATCACGCCGGTGCAGGCGATCGGCACCGCCGGCCGGATCGAAGTGCCGCGTGCCGCCGATGGCCACTATTACCTAGTGCTGAGGATTGGCGGCACCCCGGTGCGGTTCATGGTCGATACCGGGGCCACCAACGTCGTGCTCAGCCAACGCGACGCCCGGCGGCTGGGCATCGACCCCGCGGCTCTGCTTTACATGGGCGAGGCCAGCACCGCCAACGGGCTGGTGCGCACCGCGCGGGTCAAGCTCAGCGATGTGGCGCTTGGCCCGGTGGTGGACCGCAGCCTGACGGCCTGGGTCACCGATGGCGAGATGCCGGAATCCCTGCTGGGGATGGATTACCTCGGCCGCTTTTCGGTCGAGATCAGCGGCGCGCGCATGATCCTGGCGCGCTGACCGGCGACCTTGCGCCTCCCCCCCCATCGTCCGCCGCGGCGCCCGGAGCAAGCTTTGGGCCGCAAGAAAGCGCTCTGGCGGATCGTTTTTCGGCCCCTTGTTCATAAGGCCGAAGGCCGTTGAACAAGGGCGGTGGGGCAAGGGTGGGCGGTTGTAAATCAGGCCGCGCCTGCCGCGGGTCGGCAGGCGCGGCCTGAAATGGCGAAAACCAAATCCGGCACGAAAAAAGTTTAAACGCCGTTTCCACTTTCCCGCCCCCCGCCAGCGCCGGATGCGCCCCGGCACCACCACCGGCTTTTCGCACCTGCGGCACGGTGCCCGGTTGCTGCTGCCCGCGCGGGCCGATAGACCGGCATTCCGCCCCCCGCCCGCCGGAGCCCGATGTATCGCGTCACCCCCTTTCTGGTCACTTTTGCCTGGGCTTTGCTGGCAGGCAGCGCGTTTGCCTCGCTCTGGCTCAACCTGTCGCCCGCTGGCTATTACGATGCGGTCGAATGGCGGCTCATGGATCTGCCGCTGCCGGTCTGGCTGGCCACCACAGAGCCCAGCCTGACCCCGGTCAATCTGACCTCGGACGTCCTGATGGCGCTGTTTCTGTTCGTGCTTGGCAAGGAGCTGTGGGAGGCGCTGGTGCTGGAGCGCCTCCGCCTGCACGGGCGGCAGGCGCTGATGCCGCTCACCGCACTGGCGGGCGGGCTGGCCGGGGCGGCGGCGATGTGGTTGCTGCTTTCGGCCCGCTTCGAGACCGCCGAGGAGGCGGTGCCGGGCGGCGGTTGGGCAGTGCCGCTGGGCTGCGACGTGGTGCTGGCATATGTCGTCGGGCGGGCGGTGCTCGGGCCCGGCAGTCCCGCGTTGCATGTGCTTTTGCTGGTGACCATCGGGGCCGACATCGCGGGGCTGCTGGCGGTCGGGCTTTCCCGTCCGGAGGCACCGCTGCGCCTGCTGTGGCTGCTGGTGCCGCTGTTGGCCAGCCTCGGGGTCTGGTGGCGGTTCGGGCGCAAGGCCTCAGCTGGGGCCAGCGAAGTCGAGCGCCGCCGGGCGTTGCGGATTTGGCCCTATGTGCTGGCCGGGCTGGCAAGCTGGGTCGGGGTGGCCGCCGCCGGTCTGCCCCCCGCGCTGGGTTTGCTGCCGATCATCCCGGCGATCCCCCATTCCGACCGCACCTTCGGCCTGTTTGCCGAGGCCGAAGGATTTCTGACCGACCCCTTGAACCGCGTCGCCCATCTCATGATCCGGCCGCTGGTGGCGGTGCTGTTCCTTTACGGCCTGACCCACGGCGGCATTGATCTGGCGGCCTGGGCCCCGACCACCCCGATCACCCTTGGCGCGCTGTGGCTGGGCAAACCGCTTGGCATCGTGCTGGGCGGGCTGGTGCTGGCCCCGGCACTGGGCTTGCCGCGCCCCAAAGGCATCACCCGGCGCGACGTGGTGCTGATCGCGGGAATCAGTGGGATGGGATTTTCGGTGCCGGTGCTGGCGATCGACCATGCCCTGCCCGGCGGTGCAATGCAAAGCGCCGCCCGGCTGGGTCTGGCGCTGAGCCTTGCCGCCGGGCCCGCGCTGATCGTGCTGGCGCGCCTGCTGCCGCCGGGCCGCAAACCCCGGGACCGCCGCTAGAGCATTTCCGGCTTGAGGGCAACCGGCCAAGCGGTTCGGAAAATGCAACAAAACGGCGGGGCAGATCGGTTCGGGCGATTCAGTTGTCGCCTGAACCGACCTAGAACAGGTGCGCGTTGATCACCATGTGCGCGCCGATCGAGGCACCATAGCCGAGCGCCACCGCCCAGCTCCATTTGAGGTGGCTGGTGAAGGTGTATTGCCCCCGCGCTTGCCCCATCAGCGCCACCCCGGCGGCCGAGCCGATGGCCAGCAGCGAGCCCCCGGTGCCGGTGGTCAGGGTGATCAGCAGCCACTGGCCGTCCGACATCGCCGGATCCATCGTCAACACCGCAAACATCAACGGGATGTTGTCCACCACCGCCGACAGCACGCCGATGACGACGTTGGCGTAGCTATCGCCGAGGCCGACGTAAAGCACCTGCGAGGCCAGCGCCAGATAGCCCAGCACCCCCAGCCCGCCGACCGCGAAGATGATCCCGAAGAAGAACAGCAAGGTGTCCCATTCAACCCGCTGGACCTGGCTGAAACTGTCGAGGATCATGTCTTCGTCGTTGTATTTCTTGCCTTTCTTCTGCAAGTAGAACGACCAGATCTGCAAATAGCCAAGGCCCGCCATCATCCCCATCGCGGGCGGCAGCAACAGGAAATTCTTGAAACTGACGGCCGTCACGATGGTTGCCGCGAACAGCACCGCCACCCCGATCATGCCGGGCTTGGCGCGCGCCCGCTCGGCGTAAGGCGCAGGTTTGCCATGTGGCACGGCAAAGAACATGATCGCGGCCGGCACCGCCCAGTTGATTATCGACGGCAGGAGCAGGTCGAAGAACTCGAAGAACGAGAGTTTGCCCTTCTGCCACACCATCAGGGTGGTGATGTCGCCGAACGGCGAGAACGTTCCGCCGGCATTGGCCGCGACCACGATCGAGACGCAGCCGATCGCTACGAACCGCGGATTGCCCGCGCCGATCGCCATCACCACCGCGCCCATCACCAGCGAAGTCGTCAGGTTGTCGAGCACGCCCGACAGAACGAACGCCAGCACCCCGGTCAGCACGAACAACTGGCGATAGCTCAGGCCCATGCCGACCAGCCGGGCGCGCAACACCAGAAAGGCCCGGCGTTCCTCGAGCGTGTTGACGTAGGTTATCGCCACCAGCAGGAACAGGAACAGCTCGCCGTATTCCTCGATGATGTGAACCGCATGTTCATGCGCGAGATCGCTTTTCCCGGCCTGCATGAAGGCGATGCCGATGCAGGCCCAGATCAGCCCGGCCGCCATCATCACCGGCTTCGACTTGCGCATGTGGAGGCTTTCCTCCATGATCACCAGCGCATAGGCGGTGACAAACGCGACCACCGAAAGGTATCCCGCCCAATGGTTTGTCAGCACCAGTTCCGCCATTGATTCCCTCCTGCCCGCCGAGCCCGACGCTGCGCCGCAACAGGCACGAAGATCGCCCGCGGGTCAAGGTCCGCACGTCCGGCCACGCAATTTCTGACCAGATGATTGAATCCCGCCCCTGCCTTCGCTTGCGCCGCGCCAGCCGATCATGCCAAACTGAAGCGTCATGCTGACCGGAGTCCGCCCGTGCAACCCGTTCTTGCCGCATCCACCGCCTCCGCGCCCGGCCAGCTGCCGCAGGTCGCCGCCGTGCGCAACCCTGGCATGGCGCTGGACCTTGACTGGGTGGCGATGGTGCAGGCCAACACCAGCGCGATCGAGCGCCGGGCAACCAGCCTGCCGGGGCGACGCTCGGTCAAGAAAGACTGGCAGGCGGCGTGGCTCTGCCGCGCGGTCAGCGTGATCGACCTCACCACGCTGGCGGGCGACGATACCGTTGGCCGGGTGCAGAGGCTTTGCGCCAAGGCGCGCCAGCCGGTGCGCCCCGACCTGCTGGCCGCGCTGGGAATGGAAGGGCTGACCACCGGGGCGGTCTGCGTCTATCACGAGATGGTCGCAACCGCGGTGCGCGCGCTCGAAGGCTCGGGCATTCCGGTCGCCGCGGTGTCGGCGGGCTTTCCCGCCGGGCTGTCGCCCTGGCGGCTGCGGCTGGCCGAGATCGGCGAAAGCGTGGCGGCGGGGGCATCCGAGATCGACATCGTGATCTCGCGCCGCCATGTGCTGACCGGAAACTGGCGCGCCCTTTACGACGAGATCCGCGAGATGCGGGCGGCCTGCGGCCATGCCCACCTGAAAACCATCCTCGCCACCGGCGATCTGGGCACCCTGCGCAACGTCGCGCGCGCGTCGCTGGTGTGCATGATGGCGGGGGCGGATTTCATCAAGACCTCAACCGGCAAGGAAGCGGTCAACGCCACCCTGCCGGTCAGCCTGGCAATGATCCGGGCCTTGCGCGACTACCACGCCCGCAGCGGGGTGCGGGTGGGCTACAAACCCGCCGGCGGGATCTCGAAGGCCAAGGATGCGTTGACCTACCTCGCGCTGATCAAGGACGAACTGGGTGCGCCCTGGCTGGACCGCAGCCTGTTCCGGATCGGTGCCTCAAGCCTCTTGGGCGACATCGAGCGCCAGCTCGAGCACCATGTGACCGGCGCCTACAGTGCCGCCAACCGCCATCCGATGGGGTAGCCAATGACCGTGCGCGACATCTTCAACGCCATGAGCTATGGCCCCGCCCCCGAGTCTGCCGCCCCCGCGCTGGACTGGATCGCCCGCCACGAAGCAAACTTTGGCCACTGGATCGACGGTTGCCTGACCGCGCCGGGGAAAACCTTTGCCACGCGCAACCCCGCCACCGGCGCGGTGCTGGCGCAGGTGACGCAAGGCAGCAGCGCCGACATCGCCGCCGCAGTGGCCAGTGCGCGGCGGGCTCAACCGAAATGGGCGCGGCTTTCCGGCCATCAGCGCGCCCGCATCCTTTATGCGCTGGCCCGCCTGGTGCAAAAGCACAGCCGCCTGCTGGCGGTGCTGGAAACCCTCGATAACGGCAAGCCGATTCGCGAAAGCCGCGACATCGACATCCCCCTGGTGGCGCGTCATTTCTATTACCACGCGGGGCTTGCGCAACTGCTGGCCGTCGAGCATCCCGACCTCGCCCCGCTCGGCGTCTGCGGCGCGGTGATCCCGTGGAACTTTCCGCTGTTGATGCTGGCCTGGAAGGTCGCCCCCGCGCTGGCGGCGGGCAACACCGTTATCCTCAAACCCGCCGAATTCACCCCGCTCACGGCGCTGCTCTTTGCCGAGCTCGCGCGCGAAGCGGGGTTGCCCAAGGGGGTGCTGAATGTCGTCACCGGTGACGGGGCCACCGGGGCCGCGCTGGTGGCGCACCCGGATGTGGCAAAGATCGCCTTTACCGGCTCGACCGAGGTCGGCCGTCTGATCCGCACCGCCACCGCGGGCAGCGGCAAAGCGCTGACGCTCGAGCTCGGGGGCAAGTCGCCCTACATCGTGTTCGACGACGCCGATCTTGACTCGGCCATCGAGGGGCTGGTCGATGCGATCTGGTTCAATCAGGGTCAGGTGTGCTGTGCGGGCTCGCGCCTCTTGGTTCAGGAAGGTGTGGCCGGACGCTTTCACGCCAAGCTGAAAACCCGGATGGACGGGCTCAGGATCGGCGACCCGCTCGACAAATGCATCGACATCGGCGCGATCATCGACCCCAGCCAGCTTGCCGCCATCACCGCGATGGTCGCGGGCAACACTTCGGGCGAAACCTATCGCGCCGCCACCCCGCTGCCCGCGGGCTGCTTTTACCCGCCCACCCTGATCACCGGCCTTTCGCCCGCCGCGCCGCTCTGTCAGGAGGAGATCTTCGGCCCGGTGCTGGTGTCGCTCAGCTTCCGCACCCCGGCCGAGGCGGTGGAGCTTGCCAACAACACCCGCTATGGTCTCGCCGCCACGGTCTGGACCGAGAACCTCAACCTCGCGCTTGACGTGGCGCCAAAGCTGGCGGCCGGGGTGGTCTGGGTCAACGCCACCAACCTGTTCGACGCGGCCGCCGGTTTCGGCGGGGTGCGAGAATCGGGCTTCGGGCGCGAAGGCGGCTGGGAGGGGTTGCTGGCCTACCTCAAACCCGCCGCCGCCCCGAAAGCGCTCAAAGCCGTCGCCGCCTGCCCCGAGCCGGCACAGCCCGAGACCCCGGCGCTCGACCGCACCGCCAAGAATTACCTAGGCGGCAAGCAGGCCCGCCCCGACAGCGGCTATTCGCGCGCGATCTGGTCGCCGCGCGGCAAACTGCTCGGCCACGTCGGGCAAGGCAACCGCAAGGACATCCGCAACGCGGTCGAAGCCGCCCGAGTCGCCAAGGTCTGGGCCCGGACCACGGCCCATAACCGCGCGCAAGTGCTTTACTACATTGCTGAAAACCTGTCGGCGCGCGGGTCCGAATTCGCGGCCCGCCTGCACGATCTGACGGGCCGGCCGGGCAGCGCCGAGGTCGAGGCCGCGATCGCGCGCCTGTTCAGCTATGCCGCCTGGGCCGACAAGTTCGACGGGGCCGCCAAATCGGTTCCGATCCGCGGCGTGGCGCTGGCAATGAACCAGCCCTGCGGCGTGATCGGCGCCCTTTGCCCTGATGAGGCCCCGCTGCTGGGCCTGATCTCGGTGCTGGCCCCCATCATCGCCATGGGCAACACCTGCGTGCTGGTGCCCTCCGAGCCGTTCCCGCTGGCCGCCACCGACTTTGCCCAGGTGCTGGAAACCTCGGACCTGCCCGCCGGGGTGGTCAACCTCGTGACCGGCCGCCACGCCGATCTGGCCGGGCCGCTGGCCAGCCACCTCGATGTCGATGCGCTCTGGAGCTTTTCCTCGACCCCACTTTCCGCTGCAATCGAGTCCGCCTCGGCGGGCAACCTCAAGCGCACCTGGGTCAATCACGGCCGCGCCCGCGACTGGTTCGGCCCGGCCGGCGAAGGCCGCAGCTTCCTGCGCCATGCCACGGAAGTGAAAACCATCTGGGTGCCCTACGGCGAATAGCGCGCGATCGCGCTCACCCCGCCCGCCTCGCCACCGCGGGCCCGGGCCGTCGGCTCCGGACCGATGACAAGCGGTCAAGGGCGGCGCTCTTGCACTTTCTCCTGGCTTGAAACATCCCCGCCGGAGGCCCGCCCCGGCCCCGCAACCGCCGACGCTGACGGGCAGGCCAGTCGTGGCCGCGAAGAAGCCCGTCACGCCCGCCCCGCACTGCCGGAAAGGGCGACCGGATCGACCCCCATCCGCTTCAGTGCCGCATTCCACTTGCCACGGTCATCGGCGGCAAAGACCAACGCCTCGGCGGCAGGCGTGGTCAGCCAGTCATTGCGCGCGATTTCGGCCTCAAGCTGGCCCGGCCCCCAACCGGCATAGCCCAGTGCCAGCAGTGCCGCGCGCGGGCCGCCGCCCTGCGCCAGCGCGTGCAGGATGTCGAGCGTCGCGGTCATGCCAAAGCCGCCCGGCACCGCCATGGTGGCGGGACCCGCGGCAAAATCCCCCGAATGCAGCACAAAACCTCGCGCCCGCTCGACCGGCCCACCGAAATGCACCCGGATATCCCGCCCGCCCGGCACCCGCGGGATCTTCAACTGATCCAGCAGCCCGGCAAAGCTGAGTTCCGGGGTGGGCTTGTTGACGATGATCCCCATCGCCCCGTCGCCCGAATGGGCGCAGATCAGGATCACGCTTTTCGCAAAGCGCGGATCCGTCATGCCGGGCATCGCAATCAGGATCGAGCCGCCAAGCTCCATATCGGCCTCCTCGGTTTGTCCCAGATATGGCGCTGCGCCGCCCCGACCTCAAGAGGACGGGGCCCGCCCGAATGACAATCGCCCCGCCAATTTGCGCGCCGGCACCGGGGCAGAACGGGCGCGCCCGGCCTGCCGGCGCCATGATCGGCCAAGGACCGGTGACACCCGCCCGAACTCGGCAAGGGCCGTGCTTGCTGGTCGGCGCAACCGCCGCAGCGGAACGGACCGCGCGCGCCCGCCATTCCTCATCTGCGCCTGCAACGGCCCGCCGCTCCTGCCCCGCCCTTGCCCTCGCCCAGCCCGCCCCCCCATCGCCACAATGTGATTTTCCAATTCCGCCCACCGGGCTATGGTGCACGCCATGTTCAGACGCATCGCCCTTGTCACCCTGCTGGCGCTTGCCGCTGCACCCGCCCGTGCCGAGGCCCAGGCCGAGGTGTTGGCGGCCGACCTCATGGCGGGCTGGCGCACCGGCCCCGACCGCCACATGACGGCGCTGCACATCGCCTTGGCACCCGAGTGGAAAACCTACTGGCGCAGCCCGGGCGAGGCCGGTATCCCGCCCGAGTTCGACTGGAGCGGATCGCACAACGTCGGCGCGGTGCGGCTCTACTGGCCACGCCCCGAGGTCTTCGCGGTCAACGGCCTGCGCAGCATCGGCTATCACAACGAGCTGGTGCTGCCGATCGAGGTCACCGCCCTCGATCCCGCCCGGCCGATCCATCTGCGGATGGAGGTGGCCCTTGGGGTGTGCCGCGACATCTGTATGCCCGCCAGCCTTGATCTTGCCACCGACCTGCCCGCCCCCGCCAGCGTCGGGGCCGCAACCCCCGATCCGGTAATCCGCGCCGCGCTGCGCGCCCAGCCCGACAGCGCCCGCGCCGCTGGTTTGCGCGCCATCACTTGCCGGGTGGACCCGATCGCCGACGGGTTGCACCTGACAGCCACGCTGCAACTACCCCCGACCGGCGGCGACGAGACCGTGGTGCTGGAACCCGGGCAGACGGCGATCTGGGTCTCCGACGCGCAATCCGACCGCCAGGGTGGCCAACTGACGGCCAGCGCCGATCTGGTGGCCGAATCGGGGGCCGCTTTCTCGCTCGATCGCTCGGCGGTCACGGTGACGGTTCTGGGCCGTGACCGCGCGGTCGAGATCAGCGGTTGCCCGGCGCGCTGAAGGCGCACCGTGGCGCCCTGATCAACGGCACCGCCGGTCGCGCCTGCGACCGCGGCCATAGGGGGTTCGATGCCCCCTTTGGCCGCCCCTCCGATACCAACGGCCCTTGAAGGAGAACCTTCCCCCACGCAAGCATGCGACCGCCGGCCCACAGGCGGACCGGCGGGGACGACCCGCGGGCGGTCATTCTTTCGGCCGTTGGTATTACCGCCGGGGTCGCAGCAGCAACCAGCCCAAACCCCAGGCCATCGCGCTGATCGCCGCCGCCCCGGCCACAAACAGCGCCAGCGCCAGGCGGGGCGTCGCGCTGGCCTCGCCCACAGGCCCCAGCGCCGCCAGCCAGCCGGGCAGGCCGCCAACCAGCAAGGTGCGCCCCAGCGTTGCGGCAAACAGCCCCAGCACCGCCACCGCCGCCGCCAGCACGATCCCCCGAGCCGCCCCCGGGCCGCCGCGCAGCATCCGCCGCAGTGCCACCATCTGGCGCGCCGCATCCGCCTCGATCGCCAACGCGGCGGGCACCATCAGCAGCACCAGCACCATGCCGAACCCCAGCCCGTAAACCAGCGTGATCACGGTCGGGCGCAGAAACTCGGCCTGACTGCTGGTCTCGTAAAGCAGCGGGGCCAGCCCCAGCACGGTGGTGAGTGTGGTCAGCAGCACCGGCCGCAGCCGATCCGCCACCCCGTCGATGATCGCGGCGCGCAAGCCACGATCCGGCGCGTATCGGTCTATGGTCGAGACCAGCACGATGGCGTCGTTGATGATGATCCCGGTCATCCCGATCATCCCCACCACCGAGAACAGCGACATCGGCACCCCCCACCAGGCATGCCCCCAGATCGCGCCCACCAGCCCGAACGGGATCACCGCCATCACCACCAGCGGGCGCTGCCAACTGGCAAAGATCCAGGCCAGCGTCAGGTAGATCCCCAACTGCGCCAGCAGCAGCCCGGTTCCGGCATCGCTCAGAAAGGCGTCCTGCTGCTCGTTGAGCCCGCTCAGCCGGGCCGACACACCGAAATCGGCCTCGACCTGCGGCACGATCTCGTTCGCCAGCACGCGCTGCACCTCGGCGGCCCGGGCGGGGTCGTTTTCGGCCAGATCGCCGCTGACGGTGACCAGCCGCAGCCCGTTCTCGCGCGCGATGGTAGCAAAGCCCGAGCGCTGTTCGACCGCCACGATATCGCCGAGCGGCACATATTGCCCGGCGCTGCTGCGCATCAGGGTGCGCTCGAGAAAATCCGCCGCCAGATCGCCCTTGGGCAACTCGACCCGGACCGTGCCCGAGCGCGGCCCGTCGGGATAGCTGGCCGCCTCGATCCCGTTCAGCCGGTCGCGCAGCTCGCGCCCCAGCGCGTCGGCGGTGAAACCCAGCGCGCGACCCTGCGGCGTCAGGTTCAGGATCATCTCCTGCTTGTCATAGGCCAGCGTGTCCTCGAGCCCCGACACTTCGGGAAACCGCGCCAGCGCCGTCTTCACCGTCTCGGCCGCGGCCTTGAGCACCGCCGCTTCGGCGCCGTAAAGATCGACCGACAGCGCGCTGCCGCCCGGGCCGTAATGGCCGCCGCGAAAGCTCAGCTCCTCGAGCAGCGGACGCGGGTGCACCTCGGCCTGCAGGTCGGTGACAAAGGTGGCAGACGACCACGAGCGCAGATCGCGGTCGATCAGCTCGATCGAGATTCCACCCAGCAGATCGGGGTCGCGGGTCTCGTCCCCGGCCAGCCCGCGCCCGGACCCGCCGCCGACCACCGCTTGCACGAAGCTGAACGGAGCGCGGCCATTGGCGGCCTCGTAGCGCGCGCCCACCGCTGCGGTAGCGCGCTGCAACTCGCGCATCATCGCAAAAGCATCTGCGCGCGAGGCCCCCGGCAGCATCGCGAAATTGCCGGTGACGGTGGTCTGCTCGGGCCCGTTGAAAAAGCGAAACTGCACCTCGCCGCGCAGGAACAAGGCCCCCTGCGAGGCCAGCGCCAGCACCATCAGCGCCAGCACCACATAGCGCGCGGTGATCAGCCACCCCACCGCCGGGCGCACCAGCCGCGCCACCCCCCTGTCAAAAACGCGCATCACCAGCCGCGAGGGGGCGTCATACCAGCGCGCCTGCCCGGCATGCCGCAAGGCGTGTGCCATGTGGTTGGGCAGGATCAGGAAACACTCGATGGTCGAGCCTGCCAGCACGAAGGTCACCACCCAGGGAATGTCGGCGATCATGTCGCCGAACCGCCCCCCCACCACCATCAGGCCACCAAAGGCGATGACCGTGGTCAGGGTCGAGGCCAGCACCGGCGCCACCATTCGCAGCGCGCCGTTTTCGCCGGCAAGCTGCGGCACCTCACCTAGGTGTCGGGCGCGGAAATCGGCATGCTCGCCCACCACGATGGCATCATCGACCACGATCCCGGTCATCAGGATCAACGCGAACAGTGAGATCATGTTGATGGTCATGCCGCTGACATACATCGCCGCAATCGCCGCCAGCATCGACACCGGAATCCCCGCCGCCACCCAGAGCGCGGTGCGGGCGTTGAGAAACAGGAACAGCAGCGCCAGCACCAGCCCCAACCCCATCAGACCGTTGTCCAGCAGCAGCGTCAGCCGGTCAGTGATCTGCTCGGCGCGGGTGCGCACCAGATCGACCCGCACACCCTGCGGCAAGCTGGCCTGCAGCGCGGCGGCAACCTCGGCCACCTGCGCCTGCAGCCGGATCGCGTCGCCCTGATCGTTGCGATCGACCCGCACCGTCATCGCCGGATTTTCCCCCACGAAATAGGCGCGCGCCCGGTCCACCCCTTCCAGCCGGACGGTGGCGAGGTCGCCGATCGTCAGTTGGCTGCCGTCGGCGGCGGTGCGCAGCGCGATGGCGGCAATCTGGGCGGGGCCGCGCCGCTCGACCCCGGTGCGCACCCGCGCCCCCGCGCCCACGTCACCGGCCGGCGCGGTCTGCACCATGGCCCCGATCGCGCTGGCAATCTCGGTCATCGTCACATCGTGGCGGATCAGCTCGACACTCGGCACCTCGACCACCACCTGCGGCGCGGCCAGACCCTGAATCGTGGTGCGCGTCACCCCGGCATCAAACAAACGCGCCACCAGCTCGTCGGCAAAGCCGCCCAACTGATCGACCGAGACCGGGCCGGTGAGCACCACATCGGTCACCTGATCGCGCCACGCCGTGCGCCGGATCACCGGGGTCTCGGCCCCGGCCGGCAGATCGCGCACCGCATCGACCGCCGCCTGAACATCGTCGGTGGCCTGGGTCAGATCATAGCCGGGCTCGAATTCAAGGCTGATCCAGGCCGCGCCTTCCTGCGCCTGCGACGAGGCGTCGCTGACCCCATCCAGCGCCAGCAGCGCTGGTTCCAGCACCTGCACAATGGCGCGATCGACATCCTCGGCTCCCGCGCCCGGCCACGCGACCGAGACCGAAACCTCGGCCACCACCACGTCGGGAAAATATTGCGCCCTGATCCGGGTCATCGCCACCAGCCCGGCGACCACCATGATCACCAGCAGCAGATTGGCCAGCGTCCGGTGCCGGGCAAAATAGGCAATGCCTCCGCCGCCTGCGCCCAACGCCATCGCCTAGCCCCCCATCCGGGTTTCCAGCCGCGCGATCAGCGGCGCGGGCACCCGCTCTTGCGCCAACTGATCCAGCACCCGCGCCTTGGCCTCGGCGGGCATCTGCTGGTTGGCCTCGACCAGTGCCACCAGGGCGGCGCGGCGCTTGGGCGTCAGCGCCACCAGCGCGGGGGCAGCAGGGCCTGCCGCCGCCTCGGGCCGCACCGGGCGGATGCGAATCCCCGCCCCCAGCAGCGGCGAGCGCTCGGCCACCACTTCGCGCCCGGCCAGATCCGGGGCGCGCACGATCACCTGATCGTCCTGGCGGCGCAGCAGATCGACCGCCACTTCCTCCAGCCGGTTCTGCGCCGCCAGCACCAGCACCGTGCCGCGCGACCCGAGCGCTGTGGCCGGCAGCACGATCACATCGGCCAGCGCCGGCTCGTCAATCCGCACCGTCACGAAGTCGCCCGGCCGCAGGCCGGGGGCTTCGTCAAGCGCGCCATAGACCAGTCGCCCGGTCTGGCCCGCCGCCACCGCCGCCGCCACCCGCGCCAGCCGCCCCTGCGCCACGATCCGCGCCCCCGCTGCATCGAGCGCAACCCGAATCTGGGCTGGCACAAGCTGACCCGAGGGCGCAATCAGGCGCGCGAATTGGGCGGTTGAAAGCCGCAACGCGACCTCGAGCGAGGCGGGATCAATCAACTCGGCCAGCCTCTCGTTGCCCGCCACCACGCCGCCCGCGACCGCTGTCACGGCGTTCAGCCGACCGTCGAATCCCGCCCTGATCTCGGTCTGGGCCAGCGCCCGCCCGGCCTCGGCCAGAGTGATCTGCTGGCGCGCCACCGCCGTGAGTGCCAGATCGACCCGGTTCCCGGCCTGCGACAGCGCCTGCCTTCGCGCCAGCACCGCCTGATCCTCGCTGGCGGCGGCCAGAGCGGCGGTCTCGACCGCCGCCGCCGAGCCCACCCCGCGCGCCGCGAGATCGGTTTGCCGCGCCAGCGCCTGGGCGCGCAACGCCGCCTGCCTTTGCGCCGCCGCCAGCTCGTCGCGCGCCAGATCCCGCGCCCGCGTCGCCTCGGCGACCTCGGCCTCGGCGCGCGCCAGATCGCTCTGCGCGAGACCCCGCGCCGCCACCGCATCGGCCGGGTCAAGCCGCACCAGCACCTCGCCCGCGCGCACCGCTGCCCCGTCCTCGAACCCCGCCGCCAGCCAGATCACGGTGCCGGGCCGGGGACTGCGCAGCTCCAGCGTCCGGGTCGAGCGCACCTCGCCAAAAGCGGTCATCACCGGCACCACCGGCCCGGCGATCGCGGTCACGACGGCGGCGGTGAATTCGCGCTCGTGCACCGGTGCCGCCGCGCCGCCGCCCGCCAGCCGGTCCTGCAGGGCGTCCACCAGAGTCTGGCCGGCCAGCGCCAGAATCCCCAGCGTCAGGGCTAGCAGAAACACCGCCAACAGACTTCGTCCGAAAAACCGCATCCCCGCCACCCCTCGCCGCACCGTCCCTGACGATATAACCCACAATCGCGCCAGCGCCAGCGCCCGTGCCACCCCGGCCCAAGGGTTTGCCCGCAGCCCCCGTCTCACCTGGCGTCAAATTTCCCCGCCGGAGGCTTTGATCCAACGACCAGGCGCGCCGCCGGTATTCAGGAGCCGATCAAGCGCAGCCGCGCCTGTAGCGCCAGCAGGTCGGCCCAGGCCTCACGCTTGGCGGCCGGGTTGCGCAGCAAATAGGCGGGATGCACCATCGCCAGCACCGGATGACCGTAAGCCTCGGCCCAGGTGCCACGCAGCCGGGTGACGCCGCTCTGCCCCAGTACCGCCTGACAGGCGATATTGCCCATCACCACCAGCAGATCGGAGGCGGCCAATTCAACATGGCGCGCCAGAAACGGCTGCATCATGGCGATTTCCTCGGGCGTTGGATCGCGGTTCTGCGGCGGCCGCCACGGCATCACGTTGGTGATGTAAAGGCCGCGCGCCGGGTCGGGGCTGGTCCGCCCCAGCCCGATCGCGCCAAACATCCGGTCCATGAGCTGCCCGGCCCGCCCGACGAAGGGCAGCCCCTCGGCATCTTCGTCGCGTCCCGGCGCCTCGCCGATCACCATCACCCGCGCCGCCGGATTGCCGTCGGCAAACACCGTGCTGCGCGCCCCGCGCTTGATCTCGCAAAGCTCGAACCCCGCGATGGCCTCACGCAACTGCGGGAGGCTGGTCGCCCGCGCCGCCGCAGCCACCGCCTCCGCCACCGCGTCCGGCCCGGCAATCGCCGCCGCAAACGGCGTGGGGCGGGCACTTTCGCGCTGCGGCGCTGGCACCGCTTCAGCCGGTGCCGGTCCCGGTGCCATCTGCGCCACCGGCGCCACCGGCACGACTTCGGCCGCCTCAAACCGGTTCACCGGCGCATCGAGACCCGGGTCGGTTGCCCCAAGCTCCTGCTGCCACAGCAGCATCGCGACCGCAGTGTGATAGTCTGGCTCGGGCGGCATCGTCTCTCCTCGGGGGCGCGACTCGCGCGCCCCTCAAGGGTAAGGCTGCCCCGGGGGTGCTACAACCGGTCTTGTCCCATCCGCCGGTGCTTTCTATAACGAACCCGAGCCCCGGCCTGCGGAGAACCCCATGACGTTGCGCGCCCGTCACCTGCTGGGCATCGAACCGCTTGCCCCCACCGAGATCCGGGCCATTCTCGATCTGGCCGACCGCTACGTCGATCTCAACCGCCGCACCGTCAAGCAATCCGACATTCTGGCGGGGATGACCCAGATCAACATGTTCTTCGAGGCCTCGACCCGCACCCAGGCCAGTTTCGAACTGGCCGGCAAGCGGCTTGGCGCGGACGTGATGAACATGGCGGTGGCGCAGTCGTCGGTCAAGAAGGGCGAGACCCTGATCGACACCGCGCTGACCCTGAACGCCATGCACCCCGACCTGCTGATCGTGCGCCACCCTGCATCCGGGGCGGTCAACCTGCTGGCCTCCAAGGTGAATTGCGCCGTGCTGAACGCCGGTGACGGACGCCACGAGCACCCGACCCAGGCGCTGCTCGACGCCCTGACCATCCGCCGCACCAAGGGCCGGATTCAGGGCCTGACGGTGGCGATCTGCGGCGACATCGCCCACAGCCGGGTGGCGCGCTCGAACCTGCTGCTGCTGGGCAAGATGGAAAACCGCATCCGCCTGATCGCGCCGCCCACCCTGATGCCGCCCGGCGTGGCCGACTTTGGCTGCGAACTGTTCGACGACATGGCGGCGGGGCTGGAAGGTGCCGACGTGGTGATGATGCTGCGGCTGCAAATGGAACGGATGGATGGCGGCTTCATCCCCTCGACCCGCGAATACTACCACCGCTACGGGCTCGACGCCGAGAAACTGGCGCACGCCAGACCCGACGCCATCGTGATGCACCCCGGCCCGATGAACCGCGGGGTCGAGATCGACGGCGAGATCGCCGACGACATCAACCGCTCGGTGATCCAGGATCAGGTCGAGATGGGGGTCGCGGTGCGAATGGCCTGCATGGATCTGCTGGCGCGCAACCTGCGGGCCGAACGCGGTCGGGCGGCGGTCGGGGTGCTGGCGTGAGCGAAGCGGTTGCCGAGATCGCACTGTGGTGGCAGGCGGCTCTGGCACGCCACCCCGACCTGCTGGCGCCGCCCGTGCTGGTGGCAGCCGGGTTGGCGCTGGTGGCGATGCTGCTGGCCATGCTGGCGCAGGGCGGGCTGCGCCGCACCCGGGCCGCGCTGCGCGACGCCGAGGCCACCATTCGCGATCGTGACGCCGATCTCGAACGGACCCGCCGGGACCGCGACGCGCTGCGCGACAAGGCGCTGGCAACCGAGCAAGAGCTGAAGCGGGTCGAGGTCGCCGCCGCCGGTGAAAGTGCCAGGCTCACCGCCGAACTCGTGGCGGAAAGAAAGCAGGGCGAGGACAAGCTCTTGCTGCTGCAAGCGGTGCGCAAGGACATGGAAGACCGCTTCAAGGCGCTGGCTGATGAAGCGATGCGTCAGAATGGCGCGGATCTGGCAAAGACCAGCCGCGAGCGGCTGGAGGCGGCGCTGAACCCCTTGAAGGAACATGTCGGCCGCTTCGAGCTTGAATTGCGCGCGGTGCACGAGGGCGCCCTGAAGGAGCGCCAGCAACTCAAGACCGAGATCGAGCACCTGACCCGCCGCTCGGAAGAAGTCTCGCGCGAGGCGGTGGCGCTGACCCGGGCGCTCAAGGGCGACAAGCAGCGGCAGGGGGCTTGGGGCGAGATGATCCTCTCGACCCTCCTGGAACGGTCGGGCTTGCAGGAAGGCGTCGAATACGAGGTGCAGGCGCACCGGGTCGCCGACGACGGCGGGCGCTACCGGCCCGACGTTGTGGTCAGGATGCCGGGCGACAAGCGGCTGGTGATCGATTCCAAGGTGTCGCTGGTCGATTACGAGATCGCGGTCAACGCCGAGGGCGAAGCGGAAAAGCAGGCGGCGCGCGGCCGCCACATCGCGGCCCTGCGCCGCCATATCGCCCTCTTGTCCGACAAGGGCTATCAGGCGCTCGAGACAGGCTCGGTCGATTACGTGGTGATGTTCATCCCGATCGAAGGGGCGCTCTCCGAGGCGCTGCGCGACGCGGGCGATCTCACCGGCTTTGCGCTGGAAAAGAACATCACCATCGCCACCCCGACCACGCTGATGATGGCGCTGCGCACGGTCTCGCACGTCTGGGCGATCGAGCGACGCAACCGCAATGCCGAACAGATTGCCGAACGCGCCGGGCGACTTTACGACAAGGTGGCAAATTTCGTCGACTCGCTGCAGGCGGTGGGCAAGAACCTCGGCCTCGCGCAGAAATCCTATGGCGAGGCGATGGATCGGCTTAGCCTCGGCGCAGGCAATGTGCTGGGTCAGGTCGAAAAGCTGAAGGCGCTGGGGGCCAAGGCCAGCAAGACCATTGCCGTCGATTTCGAGGCCGAACCTGCCCCCGACGCCCCCGCCGATCTGCCCCCGCTTGCCGTCCCCCCCCTCTCTCCCACCGCCCCCCCTGCTCCATCCGATCGAGGCTGACATGCATGAGATAAGACGCGATTCGCTGTTTGGTCCCGACGCGCCACTGCCGTTGGCCGAGGGCGAGACCCTGCTGCAAAGCTGGACCACCGACCGCGCCACCTACTGGCGCGGCCATGCCATTCTGGCCTTGCTGGGCGGGGTGGTGGCGGGGATCATTCTGGTGCTGATGGGCAACCCGGCCCCCTGGGTCGGCCCGGTGGCGGCGGTGCTGGCGATCGGCGCGCGCGCGGCTTACCTCGCCTCCGAGGCGCGCGGTCTAACCTGGCGGCTGACCGATCAGCGCCTGCTTGGCCCGGCCGGCCGCAACCTCGCCCTGGCCGATATCGCCAAGGCGCGCTCGCTCTTTGGCGACGTGCAGGTGGTCACCCGCAATGGCGACAAGCACCTGATCAAGTACATGGCCGACGCCCCCGCCGTGATCGCCGCGATCGAGGCTGCGCGCGCGGGCAAACCCGGCCGCCGGAAGCAGCGATGACCACCCATTTCTCCACCGCCCGCCTGATCGCCCCCGAGACCGGAAGCGATGCCCCCGGCAGCCTGACGGTGCAAGACGGCCTGATTGCTGGCATCAACACCCCCGCCCCCACTCGCAGCGGCGCGGTCGTGATCGACTGCGCCGGCAAGTGTCTTGCCCCCGGTATCGTCGATGTTGGCATCAAGATCGGCGAACCCGGCGAGCGTCACCGCGAATCGTTTCGCTCGGCCGGTCTGGCGGCGGCGGCGGGCGGGGTGACCACGATCATCGCCCGCCCCGACACCAGCCCGGCGATCGACACCCCGGAGGTGCTCGAATTCGTCACCCGCCGGGCGGTTGAAGCCTGCGTGGTGCGCATTCGTCACGTCGCGGCGCTGACCAAGGGGCGCGGCGGGAGCGAGATGACCGAGATCGGCCTTCTGCGCGATGCCGGGGCGATTGCGTTCAGCGATTGCGACCATGTTACCAATGATACCAAGGCGCTGGGCCGCGCCTTCAGCTACGCCCGCAGCCTGGGTGCTCTGGTGATCGGCCACCCGCAGGATCCCGGCCTGTCGGTCGGGGCCGCCACCACCGCCGGCAAGTTCGCCAGCCTGCGCGGCCTGCCTGCCGTCCACCCGCTGGCCGAGCGCATAGGGTTCGAGCGCGACATGGCGTTGGTCGAGATGACCGGGGTGCGCTACCACGCCGACCAGATCACCTGCGCCGCCACCCTGCCCGCCCTCGCCCGCGCCAAGGCGGCCGGACTCGACGTGACGGCGGGGGTCTCGATCCACCACCTCACGCTCAACGAGTTCGACATCGGCGACTACCGCACCTTCTTCAAGCTCATCCCGCCCCTGCGCAGCGAGGATGACCGCCTGGCCGTGGTGCAGGCGGTGGCCGACGGCCTGATTGACATCATCTGCTCGATGCACACCCCGCAGGACGAAGAATCCAAGCGCCTGCCGTTCGAGGATGCCGCCGCCGGGGCGGTGGCGGTGGAAACCCTGCTGCCCGCAGCACTACGGCTTTACCACGCCGGGGCAATCACCCTGCCCGGCCTGTTTCGCGCCCTGGCCCTGAACCCCGCCCGCCGCCTCGGCCTGCCGCAGGGGCGGCTTGCCCCCGGTGCCCCCGCCGATCTGGTGCTGTTCGACCCCGATGTGCCCTTCGTGCTCGACCGCGCCCGGCTGCACTCGAAATCGCGCAATACCCCGTTTGACGGCCAGCGCATGGAGGGTAAGGTGCTGGCAACCTTCGTCGGCGGTCGCCGGGTCTTCAGCAGCGAGGAAAACGCATGCCCCACCTGACCACCGCCCCCGGCGCGCTGGCGCTGACCTGCCTGCTGGCCTACCTGCTGGGATCGGTGCCATTCGGGCTGGTGATCACCCGCCTCTTCGGTCTTGGCGATCTGCGCGCCATCGGCTCGGGCAATATCGGGGCCACCAACGTGCTGCGCACCGGCCACCGGGGCGCCGCGCTCGCCACCCTGCTGCTCGATGCCGCGAAAGGCGCCGTCGCGGTGCTGATCGCCCGCGCCGTGCTGGCCGATGATGCCGCCCAACTGGCGGCCCTCGCAGCCTTTCTTGGCCACGTGTTCCCGGTCTGGCTGGGGTTTCGCGGCGGCAAGGGGGTTGCGACCTATCTTGGCACCCTGCTCGCGCTGGCCTGGCCGGTGGGGCTTGCGGTCTGCGTCACCTGGGCCGCCACCGCCCTGATCAACCGCATCTCGTCGCTGGCCGCCCTGATCGCCACCGCCTCCTCGACGCTGTGGATGCTTGGCCTTGGCTATGGCCGGATGCTGGCGCTCGGCGCCGTCCTCACCCTGCTGATCTACCAGCGCCACAGCGCCAACATCGCCCGCCTGCGCGAGGGCACCGAACCCAGGATCGGCAGCCGCAAAAGCTGAGCCCGCCTGCCGCAGGGCAATCGCGTCGGAAAGCCGCCACCGGGAATGATGGGCGTCCCGGTCTCGCCCCCTAAAGGCTGGCCGCCGCGTAAATCCGGCGCAGATCGCCGCCCCATGGCCCATGATAAAGCGCCAGCAGACGGTCGGCCTGCACCTGCCCGCGGGTCAGACTTTCGTTGAGCGGGGCCAGCAGCGCCTCTTCACCCTGGCCCCGCGCCGCCAGCCCGGCCTGCGCCAGCGCAACCGCCGCGCGTGCGAGGTCCAGCAGCTTCACCCCGCCCGACTCGGCCTGCAACGCCTTGACCGAGGCCTGCACCCTGAGCCCCTCGCGGGTGGCGGCATCGAAGCCCTTCACCAGATCCCAGGCCGCGTCGAGGGCCCCCTGATCATACATCAGCCCCACCCAGAACGCGGGCAGCGCCCCCAGGTGCGCCCGATCCCCGGCATCGGCGCCGCGCATCTCGATATAGCTTTTCACCCGCGCCTCGGGGAAGACCGTGGTCATGTGGTCGGCCCAGTCGGCCAGCGTCGGCTTCTCGCCCGGCAGCGCCGGCAGCCGCCCGTTCAGGAAATCGCGGAAACTCTGGCCGAGCGCATTGATGTAGTGCCCGTCGCGATAGACGAAATACATCGGCACATCGAGCACCCAATCGACGTAACGCTGAAAACCCATGCCGTCGTGAAACGCAAACGGCAGCATCCCGGTGCGGCTGTCGTCCAAGCCCCGCCAGATCCGCGAGCGCCAGCTCTTGTGGCCGTTGAGCTTGCCCTCGAAAAGGGGCGAGCTGGCAAAAAGGGCGGTCGCCACCGGCTGCAACGCCAGCGCCACCCGCAGCTTTTGCACCATGTCGGCCTCGGACGAATAGTCGAGGTTCACCTGCACGGTGCAGGTGCGATACATCATCTCGGTGCCGTGGCTGCCAACCCGGCCCATGTAATCGGTCATCAGCCGGTAGCGGCCCTTGGGCATCACCGGCATCTGGTCGTGGCGCCAGATCGGGGCGGCACCGACACTCAGAAACCGCACCCCCATCGGCTCGGCGATCGCCCTGACCTCGGCCAGATGGCGGTCAAGCTCGGCCTCGTTGTCATGCAGGCTGGCGAAAGGCGCGCCGGAAAGCTCGAACTGGCCGCCCGGCTCGAGGCTGATGTTGGCCCCGTTGCGGCTCAGCCCGATCATCTGATCCTGTTCCGTGATCGGGGTCCAGCCAAAGCGGGAGCTTAGGCCCTGCAGTAGGGCCAGCACCGAGCGCGGGCCGCCGTAAGGCAGCGGCAAAAGGCTGTCGGTCAGGTAGCCGAACTTTTCATGCTCGGTGCCGATCCGCCACGCCGCCTTGGGCTTGCACCCCGCCGCCATCACTTCGGCCAGTTGGGAAAGATGCTCGATCGGGCCGGCACCGGATTGGGGAATCGACATTGGGCTGGCTCCGATCTTCTATGCTTGCCCGCCTGACCTGTCGCGAAGGCGCGGTCAAGTCAAGGCCAGGCGGGGCGCCCGCCGCCAGATCACCGGCCCGATCACGGAAGCGTCATGTCCCGCCGCCACCGGCGACCGCCCGCCCGCCGCCGCAGCACCTCGCTCCAGCGCCGCCACCAGCGCCTGGCTGTCGAGCCCCGGCAGGCTTGCGAAGGCGTCGAACAACTGCGCCGCCCCCGTCGCCGCCACCGGGATCAGCAGCGCTTGCCCGTCGCCCTGTTTCAGACGCCAGTGCCGGCGCCCGTGCATGACCACCAGCCGCAACTCGATCACATCCGGCAGCGCCACGAAGCCGCCCGCCGCGGGGCCGAAATAGCTGATCTGGCCCTCGACCACCTCGACCACGCCGGGTGCCGCCACCCCGCGCCAGAACCGCAATCGCCGCAGCGCCAGCACGGCCAGCCCGAACGCCAGTGCGATCAGCCCGACCCCGACCGGGGTCAGCACCCATCCGCCGAGCGTCAGCAGCCACAGCCCGGCCAGTGCCACCGCCGCGGCCGCGATCACCTCACGGCCGCGGCGCAAAGCCGCCGCCACCTCGGGGCGGATCTGAGTGCCAGCCATCGCCTAAACCTCGGGCGCAAAGCTGCAAGAGACAGCATAGCGCACCAGCCTCGGATTTGGCACCGCCCGCGCCGCCGAGCGGGTGCGCAGATCAAACTCGTGCGCCACGATGATGCCACGCACCGCGTCGGGCTCGTCCTCGGCGGCAATATCGCCCATGTAGCCCAGCACCTGCCCGACCACCCGCGCGTCGGTCTTGCGGGCCTTCAGCTCGATCACCACCACGGCCCCCGCCGCATCGCGTGCCAGAATGTCGATAAAGCCCGAGGTCACCGCCCGCACGGCCCCGTCGTCGATGATCACCAGCCCCGGCTCCAGCCGCGCCAGATCCTCGCGCAGCGCCGTCTGCATGTCGCGCTCCAGCGACAGGCGCTGCTTTTCCAGGCTGTCTGCGGGCGGCTGCACCGAAGGCTCCACCGCCGCACCCGGGGTTGCGCCCGGGGCCGCGCCCAGAAACCGGGCATGGCGCGCCAGCGCGTTCTTGTAGGAGGCCAGATTGTTGCGCAGGTTGCCGTCGATCCGTAGTTTCGAGGGGTTCGGCCGGTTGCGCCGCTCGTCCTCGGATGAATAGGTCAGTTCGGCAAACAGCGCGTCGTAGCCACCATTCGACAGGATATCTTCGATCGGGCCATAGCTGGCCTCGATGCGGGCAGCCTCAGACATCTGGGTGCTGATGGTCTTGTCGGAATAGCCCTCGGCCTTCAGCCAATCGCGATAGTCACCCCTCAATGCCAATCCCCCAACGCCGCCTGCCATAGCACCAGTGCCGCCACCGCCCCAGTATCAGCACGCAGGATGCGCGGACCAAGGCTGACCGGTACCACCTGCGCCAGTGCGCGCAACCGCGTCTGCTCGGCCTCGGCGAATCCCCCCTCCGGCCCGATCAGCACCGCCCACGGGTCACCGCGCGGCAGGGCTAGGAGGCCCGAAAGGGCCGACGTGCCCCCCGCCATCTGCTCGTTGCACCACATCAGGTGCCGCGTGGCGGGCCAGCCATCCAGCACCTGCTCCAGCGATTGCAGTTCGCAGACCTCGGGCACGAAGGTGCCGCCGCATTGTTCCGCCGCCTCGACGGCGTGGGCCTGCAGTCGGTCCTGCCGGATGCGCTCGGCATTGGTATAGCGGGTCTGCACCGGCATGATCCGCGCGGCGCCCAGTTCCGCCGCCTTCTCGACGATGAAATCGGTGCGCGCCTTCTTGATCGGGGCGAACAGCAGCCACAGGTCGGGCGGCATCTGCAACCGGCGGGTTTGCTGCGCACAGACCAGCGTGCCGCCGCGCCGCCCGGCCTCGGCCACCTCGGCGCGCCACTCGCCGTCGCGGCCGTTGAACACCAGCACCGCGCTCCGGCGCCCCAGCCGCATCACCGCAAACAGGTAATTCGCCTGCGCCGCGTTCAGCGGAACCGGTTGCCCCAGCCCGAGCGGCTGATCTACAAAGAGCCTGATCTTCACCTCGGCCATGAGGGCAACCTATGTCGCAACCCGACCAAATGCCAGAGCCTGTCGCCACCGCCCGCGCCACCGCCGCCGGTGGCGTGGCCGATGCCCCGCGCGGCAACTGGGTCGATCGCTTCGCCCCCGCCGCCAGCCGCCCCTACCTGCGCCTGAGCCGCGCCGACCGCCCGATCGGCACGTGGTTGTTGCTGATTCCCTGCCTCTGGGGTCTGACGCTTTCCGCGAGCGCCGACCCGGCAGGCTACAAGCCCTGGGATCTGTGGATCGTACTTGGCTGTGCCCTGGGTGCCTTGGTGATGCGTGGCGCGGGCTGCACCTGGAACGACATCACCGACCGCCACATCGACGCTGCGGTAGCGCGCACTCGTAGCCGCCCGATCCCGTCGGGGCAGGTGACGGTGGCGCAGGCGTTAGTCTGGATGGCGGCGCAGATCGCGGTTGGCGCGCTGATTCTGCTCAGCTACAACCGCACCACCATCTCCCTCGGAGTGGCCTCGCTGGGGCTCGTCGCGATCTATCCCTTTGCCAAGCGCTTTACCTGGTGGCCGCAGCTGTTTCTGGGGCTGGCCTTCAACTGGGGCGCGCTGGTGGGGTGGAGCGCACACGCGGGCAGCCTTGACCTGCCTGCGGCGGTGTTGTGGCTGGCGGGAATCGTCTGGACCCTGTTCTACGACACCATCTACGCCCATCAGGACAAGGACGACGACGCCCTGATCGGGGTCAAGTCCACCGCCCGGCTGTTCGGGGCAAACACCCGGCCCTGGCTGCGCGGCTTTCTTCTGGCGACGGTGCTGGCGCTGACGGCGGCGGTGGTGCTGGCGCTGCCCGCCACCGCCTCGGGCTGGCAGGTGGGGCTGGCGCTGGCCGGGGTCTGGGGATTTGGCGCTCATCTTGCCTGGCAGCTGGGCCAGCTTAACCCCGACGATCCGGCCAACTGCCTGCGGGTGTTTCGCTCGAACCGCGACGCCGGGCTGATCCTTGCGCTGTTTCTTGCCGTGGCGGTGCTGGTCTGATTGAACCGCCCGCCCGCAGCGCCTAAAGCTGGCGGACCCTGCCGCCGATCGAGAGTTGATCCATGCGTCTTGCCCCTGCCCTGATTGCCGCCGCCAGCTTTGCGCTGGCCGCCGTGCTGGCGCTGGCGGCGGCGTATCTGGCGGTGGCGGCGGTCGAGCAGCGCTCGGCGGCGGCAGTCAGATCGCGCCTGCTGGCCGATGGCATCACCTGGGCCGAGGTCAGCGCCGACGGCCTGCGCATCGAGCTCACGGGCACCGCGCCGACCGAGGCCGCGCGCTTTCGCGCCGTCAGTCTGGCGGGCAGCGTGGTCGCGGCCGGACGGGTAGAGGACGGACTCGATGTGCCGCCGATCAGCGCCATCGAGCCGCCGCGCTTTTCCGTGGAAATCCTGCGCAATGACGACGGCATTTCGCTGATCGGTCTGGTGCCCGGGGCGGAAGGCCGGGCCGAACTGACCACCCGGATCGCCGCCCTGACCCCCGGGGTCGCCCTTGGCGACATGCTTGAATCGGCGGCCTTTCCCGCCCCCGACGGCTGGCAGGCGGCGCTCGACTTCGGGCTGGAAGCCCTGACCATGCTGGCGCGCGCCAAGATCTCGATCGCCGCCGACCGGGTGGCGATCACTGCCATTTCCGCCAGCACCGCCGAGCAGCGCGGGCTCGAGTCGGCGCTGGCCGCCCGCGCCCCGACGGGGTTGTCGGTGGTGATCGCCATTTCGGCGCCGCGCCCGGTGCTGACCCCCTTCACCCTGCGCTTCGTGCTCGATGGCGATGGCGCGCGTTTTGATGCCTGTTCCGCCGACTCTGACGCGGCCCGCGACCGGATCATCGCCGCTGCAGTGGCCGCCGGGGCGAAAGGCAAGATCGCCTGCACCGTCGGGCTCGGCGTGCCCTCGCCATCATGGGCCAAGGCGGCGAGCGCGGGCATTTCGGCGCTGGCCGAGCTCGGCGGGGGAAGCCTGACCTTTTCGGATGGCGATATCAGCCTGCTGGCCGCCGCCGACACACCGCAGGCGACCTTCGATCGGGTGGTGGGCGAGTTACAGGCGGCACTGCCGCCAATGTTCTCGCTGGCCGCCTCGCAGCCGCCCAAGCCGACTGAGGGCGCGCAAGGCCCGGCCGAATTCACCGCGACCCTTGCCGCCGACGGCCAGGTGCAGTTGCGCGGGCGGCTGACCGACCCCTTGCTGCGCGCGGCGGTGGACAGCTATGCCCGCGCCCGGTTCGGGGCGTCGCGGGTCTATACCGCGACCCGGCTTGACGCCGAACTGCCCAAGGGCTGGCCGGTGCGGGTGCTGGCCGGGCTGGAAAGCCTTGGCGAGTTGGTCTCGGGGGATCTGGTGGTACGTGCCGATACGGTCGAGGTCAGCGGCGTCACCGGCTCGCTTGACGCCCGCGCCAGGATCACCCAGGTGCTGTCGGGCAAGCTGGGTCAGGGCCAGAGCTTCAAGGTAAGCGTGCAGTATGACGAAGCACTTGATCCGCTGGCGGCGCTGCCCACCCCCGAAGAGTGCATGGCCGACATCAGCGCCGCACTCGCGCGCCAGAAGATCACCTTCGCCCCCGGCTCGAGCGAAATTGCGGCGGCGGCGGGGAGCACCCTGGACGCGTTGGCAAAAATTCTGATCGACTGCCCGGACCTTCGGTTGGAAATTGCCGGCCATACCGATGCGCAAGGCTCGAACGAAGGCAACCGCGCCCTGAGCCAGGCCCGCGCCGAGGCGGTGCTGATGGCGCTTCAGGGCCGCCGCGCGCCGGTGGCCGGGCTGACCGCGGTGGGTTACGGCGAAGACCGCCCGCTGGCCGACAACGACAGCGATGCTGGCCGCGAGGCCAACCGGAGGATCGAATTCAACCGCCGATTCGACGCGGCCACCAACCCCGCCGCCGGCGCCATTGCCGCCGCCGGGCTGGCACCGGAGCCGCCGGGCACCCCGAACCGCGCCCGTCAGTCGCCCGCGGTGCGGCCGCCCGCCGAACCCGACAACCCCGAGCCTGACGCCGATGCGGGCGCGCCCGATTTCTCGGCCGACACCAGCCCCTCGGTGGCCCCCGCCGAGATCACGCTTCGCCCCCGCCCCCGCCCCGCAACCCGCTGAGGTCTGATCCAAGCGCCATGAACCGCACCGAATTCATCATCGTTACTAGCATCATCCTGCTTGTGGCCTTTGCCATGGGGTGGTTTGCCTACTGGCTGCTGCACCGCTTTAGCCGGGGCGCAGGCGGCGACATGGGCGAGCTTGACCGGCTGGCCCAAGCGCTGCACGAGGCCGAAGAAACCCGCGATCAGGCAATCCTTTACCTCGAGAGCCGCGAAGCCGAGCTGACCAGCCAGATAACCCAGTCGGAAGCCGAGCTGGCCGCCACGATGGACGGCTTGCGCGAGGCCCGCGCCGAGGCCGAAGAGATGCGCCGCTACATCGAGCGCCTGAATTCCGACGGGTGAGGCGATTTTCCGTCAAATTGACCCCGGCCGACCGCGCTTTGCTATTTTTCGCAGTCAGCTCGGGAAATGGGGCTGTCTGCCCCCGATTCCGTCCGACCCAGGGGATATTTGAGCCAAGGCGACAGGGCGAAGGGTCACTTACTGCCGAGCAGCGTTGCAATCAAGGCTGAGGCTGGATCGCTCAGCGCGTCGATCACGTCGAAATGGTGGCGGTCGGGGGTGACGGTCCAGGGGCAGGCCCAGGCCTCGGACAGGGTGCGCGCCTGCCACACAAATGCCGGGCGCTCTTGCCCGCCTACCCAGACATGGGCTGTGCAGGCGGGGTTCAAAGCCAGCCGGGCCGGACTTTCGGCGGCGACTTCGGCGGCGTCGAGGTGCAGGGTGGCGTTCATCGAATTGTCGAACATCGGGGCCAGATCGGCGACCGGCGAAATTGGCACCACCCGGGCGGGCGGGTGCGGCAGCGGGGCACCCGCGCAGCCCATCCGGGCGGCCAAATGCCCGCCAGCGGAATGGCCGGTGATCACCACCGGGCCTGGCACTAGCGCGGCAATCGCCGTCACCGCGTGACCGATCTCGATCGTCATGGCACTGATCCGAGCGCTTGGAGCCAGGGTGTAGGAGGGCAGCGCACAGGCCCAGCCGCGCGCCACCGCCCCGGCCGCCAGGTGGGAATAATCCTGCCGCGCGCCCTCCAGCCAGTAGCCGCCGTGGATGAACACCACCACCCCGCGCGGCAGGGCGGACGGCACGAACAGATCGAAGCGTTGCGCCGGGGCGGGGCCGTAAGGCTGATCGAGGCGGGCGTTATCCCCGATCTGCGCCCGAAATCCGGCCGCCAGCGCCTGCCAGCGCGGCAGGTAGCCGGCGCCGCCGGGGATGAAATCGCTGTTGGCATAGGCGCGGTCGGTGGTCATCCGGCCTCCTTGATTTGATCAAAATTTGCGTGGACGGTCAAAATCCGGGTTGCCGGAACTGGACATTGCCCCCGCACCGTAGCATTTCATGGATCAAACCAGAATGGGAGGCCATGATGCTCGATTCCGTCACCAACCTGCGTGCGCTGCTGAAAGACCCCGGCCTGTTGCCCAACCAGGCATTCATCGCCGGGGAATGGGTGGACGCCTCCGATGGGGCCACCTTTGCGGTCACCAACCCGGCGCGCGGCGACGTGATCGCGCGGGTGCCCGATCTGACCCGGGCCGATGCCGCCCGCGCCATCAAGGCGGCCGATGTGGCGCGCCACGAATGGGCGGCGCGCACCGGCAAGGAACGCGCGGCGGTGTTGCGCAAGTGGCATGATCTGTGCCTGGCCAATCTCGACGACCTTGGCGCGATCATGACCGCCGAGCAGGGCAAGCCGCTGGCTGAAGCCAAGGGCGAGGTGGCTTATGGTGCCAGCTTCATCGAATGGTTCGGCGAAGAGGCCAAGCGGGTTTACGGCGAAACCATCCCCGGCCATCAGCGCGACAAGCGCATCACCGTGATCAAGCAGCCGATCGGGGTGGCCGCCTCGATCACGCCGTGGAATTTTCCCAACGCCATGATCGCGCGCAAGGCCGCCCCGGCGCTGGCGGTGGGCTGCGGCTTTGTCGCCCGCCCCGCCGCCGACACCCCGCTGTCGGCGCTGGCGCTGGCGGTGCTCGGAGAGCGCGCCGGGCTGCCCAAGGGCATTTTCTCGGTGATCACCTCGAAACGCTCGTCCGAGATCGGCAAGGAATTCTGCGAAAACCCGATCGTGCGCAAGCTGACCTTCACCGGCTCGACCGAGGTCGGGCGCATCCTGTTGCGCCAGGCCGCCGATCAGGTCAAGAAATGCAGCATGGAGCTGGGTGGCAACGCCCCCTTCATCGTGTTCGACGACGCCGATCTTGATGCCGCCGTCGAAGGCGCAATGGTGTCGAAGTTCCGCAACAACGGCCAGACCTGCGTCTGCGCCAACCGCATCTATGTGCAGGCCGGGGTCTATGACGCCTTCGCCGCCAAGCTGGCGGTGGCGGTGCGCAGGCTGGCGGTCGGCGATGGCCTCAAGGCGGGGGTGACCACCGGGCCGCTGATCAACGAGGCGGCGGTGCAAAAGGTCGAACAGCATGTCGCCGACGTGATCGCCGGCGGCGGCAAGGTCGTGCTGGGTGGCCATCGCCACGTTCTGGGCGGCACCTTCTTCGAGCCCACCATCGTGACCGGCGTCACGCCCGACATGATGGTTGCCACCGAGGAAACCTTCGGCCCGCTGGCCCCGCTGTTCAAGTTCGAGACCGAAGACGAAGTGATCCGCCGCGCCAACGACACCATCTTCGGGCTGGCGAGCTATTTCTACGCCCGCGACATCGGCCGCATCACCCGGGTGCAGGAGGGGCTGGAATACGGCATGGTCGGGGTCAACACCGGTCTGATCTCGAACGAGGTCGCCCCGTTCGGCGGCATCAAGCAATCCGGGCTGGGGCGCGAAGGCAGCCACCACGGCATCGAGGATTACCTCGAGATGAAATACATCTGCCTGTCTGTATAGAAAAGCAAATAAAACCAAAGCATTAGCCTGAAATCGAATCGGCTTATTGGAACACTATTGGGACGCTTGTTGGAAAATTCGGCAAACACCAAGCGTCCCTAAACCTCTGTGGTCGATCCTTCGGTGGCCGCAGGACGAGTGGAAATTGATCAGTGCCGGAAAGGCGTTCACCGCCGTGTCACGATGTCGGATAGCCTTCTGAACCGGACATCCACCACCAGTGTGGGGTCAGCTTCCCGGATCGTATCCAGCACCTGCGATAGATCGTAGGGGGCATCTCTGGGCTCATCGGGAATGATGGAACTCAGCATTTCCAAGGTTTCCGATGGGAAGTGTTGGGACATGGGCTCGTCTCCACCCACTTCCCTCGTGAAACCGAACAACCATTGGTTAGCATGCCGGATGGGCACCAGGAACGGACGGACCTCCTTGAGCACTACAGACTATGCCGAAAAGGCGTCGTCCAAAATGGATACACAGGCTCTTGACCGAGCCACTATCCGCAAGCCGAAAAAACAAGTTCAGATTTGCGGTAGCGGCTTCGGAACATCGATTTGCTTGAGCTTGTTCAAAAGAGCCTGAGCATTTGCCAGTCTCTGAGGTGTAGACTTCTCGAATTTCCGCCGGGCGGTCTCTTCCCAGGGGTTGGCATAGCCATCAAAAAAGAGAAACACCGCAGTTGCAGCAAGCTCTAGTTCAATGGAATCGGCTTTTACGGCCTCTGATGCAAGCCTAACCCGAACAGACGAGTGGTCAATCACATCTGCTCCGTCCACGGTGTAGGTAGAATAGGTGCCGCCCCAAGCTGTCTGGTCCTGGCGTTCTCGTAGCTTTCCGATCAGGGAAGCAAGATGAGCAGAGGATGCGAGTTGCTCACTGAACGGACCATAGTGCTTGTATGAGAACTGGAAATTGTTCTCCAGACCGGTCACCGTCAACAGATAGGCGACCTTTTGCAGCCTGGTTCGACCGACGACGCTGCCACCCGCATCACGAACTATCCCGGTAACCTCGTCAATCAGAAAGCTCGACATCACTTGACCTCCCCGTCAATGATCTCATTGATGACCGTGACCACCGCTGTATCCTTGCGGCTGTGGTAGACCCGGGTCAACTTGAACACACTGAGGGCAGACACGACCTCTGACCTCTGTTTAAGGTCGATCAAAGCACCACCATCCGTGCGCACGTTGATCTGTTCTGTCGGTCCACTTGTCCCACCGCCTGCCTTGTAGGGCTTTCGTTCCGCCTGATCAGTCAGCAGTCGAGGAACATCGCCCTTGTTCGCTTGTTCCCATTCTTGTAGCTTTATGATCACATTGACGCAACATCTATCGATCTTGTCTACAGCTTGCTCCGCCCGAGTGTTCTTGGGGTCTATTTTGTGGGTGACTCTGGTTCTGATGTCGATACATTTGAACAGCTTACGGTTCAGGAGACGGTCTGAGAACTCCGCCAACAACGGATCAGAAGACTCCTGGAGCAGTGGAAGTGCGCCCCAGACCACCGTGTCATCCAGTGCCAACGCTGTGTCAATCGTCTCAGGATTCCTGGAGAACTTCACAAGAGGATGGTTCTCAGGAAGCCCAACGCGGGCCAACGAACCTTCCTGGATGAGTTCGACTATTCGGACCAGAAGCTCAGCAAAGACTTTTTCTGCACCTCTAGTGGCCTTGTGAAAATAAATTGTCGGATACAACTGAAACAGGCCCATCACATAGGCTTCGGCTGCTTGAATAGCCTTCGGTCCAATAACAAAAGTCGGAACTGTTCCAACCTGAGCTTCATCGACACCGACTGGAACGTCACCGATTTCCAGGTTGGCCAACAGCCAAGTCAAATCAATAGCTGAGTGCTGGCTACCTGTCATCATCCGGTCACGACGCATGTAGTCGAGCCGATCAGCATCGAACTGACTGGAAACCACTGCGTTGTGCAGGGTCTGCTTTCCATCTTTCTTGATCATGTCCGCTACGTCATTGGCAAAGCCACTACCCATCTCTTTCAGGATATCAGCCAACTCGCCATCGCGTATCAGCATGTCGCTCATCTTTTCATGATCGGCCAGCTTGAGTCCCAGACGTTTTCCAACTGTCTCAAATGCGTGGCTGAATGGGCCGTGACCGACATCGTGGACCATTGCCGCTGCCAGTGCGATCTTCTCTCTCGACTCATTTGAACCTTCCTTCTGCTGCACAATCTTCATCAGTTCCCGTGCTGTGTGGAAAACTCCGATGCTATGGGCAAACCTGGTATGGGTAGCTCCTGGGTAGACCAGTTCAGAGAACCCAAGCTGCTTTACCCTTCTCAACCGCTGGAATGGACGACTTTGCAGGCAGTTCCAAACCACCCTCTCAAGCTGCACCGTCATATCAAATTCGATCAGATTGTGGACAGGATCGCGAACCCGTTGGACTACCAAGGAAGACCTCAATCGTTCTGCTTTTGTTCTACGTGGACCATAGACCTGTGTCAACCTTAGTGTGGTCTTACAGGAGCAGCAACGCTGCTTTCTCGCATGCCGACCGGACCGGCTACGATCCTTACAAACGGTCGCTTTTGGTTCCCGAAACCTACTGTGCCCGATCAACCCCAGTGGCACCGGGAATCGTCATCGATACTCTTCTCGAAATGTCTCCGACGATTTGCACGGTGCTGATGAGTTCTGAGAGGCAGTGATCGCCGCCCGCACCTTCGGCGTCGTCGTCGCCTGCTTGTGAAGATGGATCAGCATGACCGCACCCCGTGGCGAATGTCCCTCAGAACCGATCTTGCCATGAAAAATGCGGAGCGCCGAGGGTC
>Ga0172369_10000197_pt1 | contig 86943 bp, 55 predicted proteins | sample LakKiv25m_FD_114539 | JGI IMG/M metagenome (GOLD analysis project Ga0172369, IMG submission 114539) | Freshwater microbial communities from Kabuno Bay, South-Kivu, Congo - kab_022012_11.25m | ecosystem: Environmental > Aquatic > Freshwater > Lake | place: Democratic Republic of the Congo... | reverse complement strand
TACTAATGATAGAATTTCGGATGTCAATAATAATTTTGGTCTACTCATTTTTGCACCATTGTTAATTTTACATAGTGCAAATATAAACAATATATGTCTTATTACAAATAGGAAATGATATTAATTGTTGACCAAGATGAATGTCTTCAAATGTTTGACTTCAGAATAAGCATACCAAAATGGCATAAAAATACTTAGATAGTTTTCGGAAATAGACAATAGTTAATTTCAATACAAATAATTTAATTTTTGCAATTTTCTAAAGCTCAAAGTCTCTCTTTTTATACACATTCTTTCTGTCTCAATTTCTTTTGATTTTCCATTAAACACATCAACAGGTTTCATGTCGTTTATTGCTTCGCCCCAGTTCATAATCCATGAAATGAAGTCGTCAACTATTCTAATTGCAAATTTATAAGTCCTTTACCTGAATATCATCATCTTTCAATTTCTTTAATTTAATTTATCAATATTAATTACTAATTAAAACAAATCCTCCCCAATAATACGGATGACTATACTTCTCCTTGATTTTCATCTGAGTCATCTTCAGGGCTGATGAAGGATTGCTTCCCTGAACAATATATTCGTAGAACTTGCTCATGAACTCCTGAGTAGCAATGTCGTCAACTTTCCAAAGAGACATAACAACCGTACCTGCACCGGCACTTTGGAAGGCACGCTGAAGCCCGTAAACACCTTCTCCATTTTTGATTTCTCCGGCTCCTGTTTCGCAGGCACTCAGCACAACCAAATCGGTAGCATCGAAGTTCATTGCTTTGACTTCATTTGCTGTCAGTATGCCGCTTTCATTTTCAGTATCGGAAAATATCAAACCTGAACGCAAAAGCGGATTGTCAATAAACCTGTCTATGTCAATTCCGAAAAGCTGGTCATTGTTGTTCATTTCAAAATCAGTAAGGAAGAATCCATGTGTAGCTATATGCAAAAGATTTTGCTTTCCGAGATTTTTAAATAGATTTTTATTGGCTTTTTCTTCCATATAAACAGCTGTTTTAAATTGATTCTGTTGAAGTAATTTGTCAATTTCGTTTATTTCAACTTTTGTCTGTGGGAGTTCATCAATCTTGAAATCTTTTAGCAAAGCTCTCCAGCTTTTTAACTGAGAATTTTTTTCATCATTAATATCTGTTGCTTTCGGAAAACCGAAAAGGCAAGCTGTTTTATCCTGAAATGTAAATTCTTTTTTATTTTTCAAAGATATTATATCAGCAGTATTCGCAACAAGAACAATTTCCTTTTTGTCTATGACATAGCTACCATCGGGCTTTTTAAGTGAATGGATATTGACTTTATTGTAAACTCCGTCAACTGATAAATATATCTTGTTTTTGTCTGCAAGATACTCATCAATTGAAGACCAAAATGCCTTGTATGATTCATTGTCATCAATCTTAAACCTCATTGAATTATTGTAATTCTTAATATACATTGATTCAAGTTTATTGTTGTTGTCGAGTATTAGCATTTCAGGATTATCTTTTGTTTCATTGGTTACAATCAATGCTACATAATAAATTTTATCAGTCCATCCGTTCCTGAAAAGACTAAATCTGATTATTTCAACAGCCGCTTCATCACCGCTAAGCTGTTTTTGTATGTCCTTCCAGTTTGGTTTTTCCTGAAGATAATTTTTAACAAATACATTGCTGTTTTTAGATAATTCTTTTTCAAGTTGATTTGCTTCTGCTTCCATTCTAACTAAATCTTTGCCCATGGATTTTAATTCGAGTTTTGTGTAGTTGTAAAGCTTTGAAAGTTCTTCCTTGTTTTTTTGCCATTTGTCAAATAATTTGAGCAGTTCTTCATTACCGCTGTTCTTAATATTTTGCCGGATGCTGATTATATCTTTCAGGAGGATGGCTTTTCCGGCAATGTGATTGTTGTACATTTCACCAATTAAAGATGGATTGGATTCATAGTTTTCAAGAACATAACAGTTAAACAAATCGTATCTCTCTTTAATCATTGCGTAAAATGATGTTTTCTCCTTCTCGCTTAAAAACGGGAAATAATCCCTGATATGATTGTGATACAAATTTAATGATTTGAGATAAAACTCTTCAGATTCTTTTTTCCGTCCCATATATGAGAGTAAACCTGCAAGATTATGCAAAGCAGTTGTGTATTTTGGATTGTTCTCACCGTATATCTCTGCACGGTTGGCAACTGCATCATTCAAATATTGGTATGCTTCATTGTACATCTTTCCTGCCCAGCACACTAATCCTAATGAGTTAAGACAGGAAGAATAAACTGTACTGCCTTTGCCTGGTTGCTTCTCGCTGATTTTAAGGGCTTTTTCAAGAATTCTTTTTGCATCGCTATACTTTTTCTGCGACCAATATAGCATTGCAATATTGTATAATGTTGGTGCATAATCGGGATGTGATTCAAGTTGATAGATTTCTTCAGGATTCTCAATTCCGGATAATATTTCATTCAATTTTTTATTATTGTTTTGTGAGGCATAGACAAGAGCTAGTTGCAATTTTGCGGATTTTAATTGCGGATTATTTTTTTCAAGGTCTGATTCTAAAATATTGACTGCCTGCTCGATATTCTTTTTAGCATCCTGATAGTTACCGAGTTCCTGATAAAGCAAGCCAAGATTTAGCAATGTTGTAGCATATTCCGAACCTGACTTTCCAGCATATTTTTCCTTCAACTGAAGTGCCTGATTATATAATTTTTCTGCTTCTTCGTAATTACCCTGTACCTGTTTCAATTTTGCCAGATTATGCAGTGATACTGCATGAGTCATCTCTTTTTCCTTGCTGAAATCTTTTTTAAGTGAAATTGCCTGATTTAAAAGTTTCTCTGCTTCAATGTAATTACCCGTATATTGATAAACACAAGCCAAATCATTTAAAGCTGTGGCATAATAAGGGTCAGAAGTTTTATTTATATCTCTGAGAAGATTTATTTCATTATTGTAAAATTCCTCTGCTTTTTTCATATCACCCATCATGTAATATAAATTTCCTATTCTGCCAATTATGACGGCATAATTAAGGGAACTTTTTCCTTTGCTCTTGTTTTCTAATTCCAATGCCTGATTAGATAAAGTTAATGCATCTGTAAATTTTCCTAGTTCAATACTTTTAGATGCTTTTCGCATTAATTCATCAGGTTTTTGTGCATTACAAGGAATGATTGTTATTAGCCCAATTACAACTAAAATACTAAATATATTTTTTTTCATTTTTTTGCCTTTCGATTGTAATTACTTATTCCAACTCATTGGTGTTTCGACTTCGATTTCTACTGTTCTGCAGTAGAAGCGACCTTCAGGTAAATCATTATCATAAATCAGGAGTGACTCACCGACACCTCTTGTAAATGATGTAGGCTTTTGCAATGCCATTGCAGTTTGTTCGGCTCTGTCTTTTGATAGTTTGAAATTGAATTCAGTTTCTCCCATTCTGTCAGTAAATCCTGAGATTAAAAGCCGGGAATCGCTTTGTAAATTTCCTTTGATAAAATCAATGATTTTCTCATTTGCACCACTGAGTTCTTTTGAAGCATAGTCGAACAATATCAAACTGTACCGGTCAATTCTTTTGTCACCCAATCTGTTTTCCTTTTTCTTTTGTATTGTTATCATCTCAGTAGGTAAAAGCCCTGTATTGCTAATTGACTTATTACCCTTGTCATCTGTTATTTCGACAATATATTCAATCGGTTCGGAGAATTTTGGTATGGACTCTTTTTCCCTGTCAATTTGCCAGTCATAATTAGATGGCAATGAATCTTTTCCGCTGACAGTTTTCAACACTTCTCCATTTTGCAACGCAGTCAGTTTCCAATCAGATATTTTATTTTCGGATTGCGATTTCATGTAAAATCTGATAACCGGCGGTGATACTTTACGTAATGTGTCTTCAGTAACAACAGGTTTCATTATTTCCCATGAATCTGATTTGATTTCGGCTCTTCTGTTTTCTTCGATTCCATCTTTGTCAGATTTATTTGATGGTTTGTCAGGAAGGTTTGTAGCTGAAGTAATTAACCGGTTTTGCTCAACACCCCAAATACCGGAAATATAATCTTTGATAGCATTTGCTCTTGCTGTTGATACAGCCATTGTTTCTCCTCCTGTGCCTGAATTACAACCTGTTATGTTAAGGGTTGTCCCCGGATTATCTTGAAGTCTGTTTCCTATGATATTAAGAATGTTGTAGTATGTTGGCAGAGTTGTTATGTTGCACAAATTTGCATTACTGAACTTTTCTGCTTTTTTTTGTTCGAGTTTAATATATCTATCAGGTATTGTGGAAGAATTATTATCGAAGAAAATATAGTTAAGCAAAGGTCTCATATTTGTTGATAAAAACTCTTCAACTACCATTGTCGCCTGTTTGAATTCCTGTCCTTCCTGCAAACCAACTGCTTCAACCTGAGCTTCAAGCATTACTTTAATTGGTTTTAACGCAGGTTCCTTTATATCAAATTCACCGAAATATATGTCTCTTTGGTTACCCCAAAGTTCAATTTCATTTGCAAGGATAACTCCTTCTTCAATTTTTTCTTCTCCCGGTCTTTTTATCGGTGCAGGTGGATTTGGTCTGTATTTAAATGTAAGTCCCATCAGCAGATTATTTACCTTCCATGGAGTATTTTCTGCAATATCATTAAAACCATAAGAGTAATAAATTTCAGGTGTAAGCCACATTGTCTTTGTTTTATTTAATTGTAAATCGTAACTCACGCCAGCCAAGCCACCCATTTGCATGGAAATCATTTTCGGGATATCTCCTTCAGATTCATTCCATTCACGTAATCCGGTATCTTCACCATCTTTTATATAAGTACTTCTGTCAGTTGGTTTTGTTATCTCTTCGATTTGGTAATAAGTACCGGTCATCAAAAAACCAAGATTCAAACCAAAGTTTACATTAAAATTCTCAAGAAATTCATACGAAAATATTGGTTGTATGCATACCCTGCTGAAGAAGGAATTTAATGTATGCTGAAACTCACCGTCAACTGCCTGGTCATCAACACTTACTTTTGTTTTTTCTGAATATAAAAAACTTGCAGTATCAGATACGAAACCAAGTCTGAGTTGTCCGCTTATATTATCGAATAACGGCATTTTGAAAAATAGAAATCCTGCGAAACCATTTCCACCTCCTTCTGTGAATCTTGGGCAACAGTTTGGTATCTCATTCAATTTCGTAAAATCACTGTTATGAGTGTTCAGAAGAAATTGTCCACCTCCACCAATCTCAAAGTCCAGTTTTCCCGATTGTGCATAAACAAACGATGGAATAAAGAATAACAAAAATATAAGTTTCGACTTCATATAGTTATTTATTAGTTAATAATTAATGTATCTACAAAATTAATAAAATATTAGTCTATTTCAATATTTCAATTTTTTCTGTTTTTCTCACTGTTGGTGTTTCGAGAATAATGAAATACAATCCTGAGCCGATGTCACTTAAATCGGCGTCTATGCTGTATATCCCTTTTCTTGTTTCTTTGCTAATGATTGTTTTAATTCGTTCACCAAAAGTGTTCATCAGATAAATATCTGTCAGTCCTGTCTCGATTAATTCATAATCTATTGTCAGTTTGTTTTCTGTCGGATTAGGTTTTAATAACTTCAGTTGTATCTGATTGCTTGTATTGAGCAGTCTCGGAACACCACCCTCCATGCAGACTCCTGCTAATGTGAAGCGACCATCAATTTTATTTATCTCTATAGGGTTACCAATTGTCTTCAGGTTTTCAAGTATAAGAGTTGTTGTTGTGTCATTGCCAAGTGTTGCCTGGAAATTTAATACATCAAGAACATTGTCATATTTTGGGTTTACTGGTAAAGTAAGTGGTATCTTCCTGACATCATTTACCCGAGTACCTAAAGGTGTACCCATTGTTGGAATGAGTAATGTAGCGTTATATACTAAATCAGCAGTGAACCCTGTTATCGTTACTTTATCTAAATTTTGACTACTCTTCAAATAAATTGGTACTTGTAAAATATCACCCGGTCTGTAGATCATATCTAATGTGTCAATCTTCAAGACTGCTATTGCATCTACCGGCTTGTTACCAACAATTGCTTTCAGAGTTAATTTTACTTGTCTGCTACATTGATTTTCTGAAAATGTATATTCAGTATTCGTCTTGTAACCATCTGCTTCTCCATTGAATATTACCCGTATTGTTGAAGTTCCTCCGTTCGGCTCGGTTGTTGCCGGCTTGATACTTATTATCTCAAAATCTTTATTAATATCAATTGCCGGTTGCCATGTCAAAGGCAATGTTCCTGTATTTGTCAATGTTATTTCTTTAATCTGCGGTGTATTCTCAGGTACATAATCAAAATTTAGCTGAGTTTCACTTAAAATAAATCCAATACTGTCTTTTGTTGCTGTCAAGGAAACTTTAAACTCCTTATCATTAACAGAATTGTTGGTTAATGCAAGTTCCGCTTCTTTTTCTCCTGCAACTGTAGGTAAAAATTGTATGATAAATTCTTTTTTTCCTTTTGTTGGAATGTCTGTTTGCTGGAACGATGGAATTATTTTGAAATCATCCTTATTCTTTCCTCTTATTTCTGCTTTGCTTATTGTAAGAGTTTCTTTACCGGGATTTTGAATATTGACTGTGTCATATTTTGAATATTCACAAACTATAATTCCGAATTTTCTTTCAAAATCACCAACAATAATCGAACCATCTGAGCCCAAAGGATAATAATGCAACTCGGATAATTTGGATTCACAGCCGATATCGTCAATTGACATAACTGAATAAATTCCAGATTTGTCAGGATTATGAGTGCTACCTGTTGCTCCCGGAATTATCTTGCCTTGATAATACCATCGGAACTTGCTTCCGGGACTTGCTGTCAAAACATTACCATTCTCTGTGATTGTCGGTTGTTTTGGTTCAGGATGAATTTCAAATGTAGTTTCTGCATAATTGGAACAACCTAAACTGTCCGTATATTCATATTTAATGACGTGTGTACCTGCACCCAAATTGATAGGATTGAATGTTGTATTATTAATAGCGTTGATGAAATAATTTCCACCCGCCGGTTTAGCTCCCGTAATTTGATATGTCGTGTCTTTAATGCATATATCAGGGAAATCCGGTATTGTTACTATTGGTTGAGGATTGACTTTTACCTGAATTTCATTTGAATCTTTTATTCCAATAGTCGGAATATCCTGTACCAGCTTGACTTTGCCTGTACCTGCCTGTTCCCATAAAACATTTATTTTCGTGTTTGTCTGATTAATAATTGTTCCACCTGTTACATTCCATTTGTTCATGGCATCTATAATGATAGGTGTTGTATAACTTGCTGTGTCATTTTGGCAAACTTCGTTTTTTCCATAATGTTGGATTATTACTCCGGATTTCTGCTGTATTTCTATGCTTACCTCCGATGAATCTTCACAGCCAACACTACTTGTTGCATTCAGATTAATTGTTCCTTTGCCTTCACCTGTCCAATTGATTTCTACTGTATCTTTGTTGTCTGCTCCGAGTATTGTCCCTTTTGTTACTTTCCACTTTAAACTTTCTGCTGTTCCGGGTTTTACCCAATATTTTACTTTACTGCCAAGAAATACTGTGTCAGTAACATTTTGAATATTTATTTGTGGCAATGAGTGTATCCTGATATTTTTCGATGTTGAATCATAAGTTTTCATCTCAGTATTATATCTAACGAGTTTAACCGAGCCGTTTCCTGCTTGTCCCCATTTTATGACAACCGTTGATTGATTGTCCTTACCTTGAATAGTTCCCTGAGTGCATGTCCACTTGTATTCAATATTTGTACCTGTTGCTGTTGAGTAAACCGATTCTTTGTTTTCACATGCGGAATCTGATACTGTTATTGATATTGGCGGATTATCTAAAATCGTAACACTTATAACAGCAGTATCAATACAGCCGGAGGCAACAGCAGTCTGTGTTAATTTCAATGTTCCCTGTCCGACTGTTTTCCAGTCAACAATTACCCAATGGTTCATCGGATTATTGATTATTGTTCCTCCTGTTGCAAGCCATGCACTTGTCAGACCTGTTGAGTCCTTTGCTTTGTAATAATCTTTTCTATTCAATCCTACTGTGTCGCTACCCAAAATGGAAACTCTCGGCATGGGGTTAATAGTAACATTGCTTTCCACTGAATCTTTGCATCCGGTTGATTTGTTTATCTGTACTAATTTGATTTTGCCGTTAGTAGCTATGCCAACTGAATCCCATTTAATGTTGACTGTCTGGCTTGTTGCACCTGATTCGATACTCCCTTTTTCGGCTGTCCAAAAGAAATTTACATTTGGGTCATTATTGGAAGTATAGGAATATGTTTTTTTCTCGCAAACCTGCATTTGACCACTTTGAATGGATGGATTTGGTGCGTTATTTATTGTTATATTATTTTCAATTGAATCCTTGCAACCGTTACTGTTGGTTTGAACTAATTTAACTTTTCCATTACCGGCTGTTGTCCAGTTTACAATCAAGGAATCCAAGTTTGTCTGACCAATAATTGTACCTCCTGTAACTGTCCATGAGTAAGTTAAACCTCCTGCAGTATTACTTTTAAAAACAATAATTTCATCTTTGCAAAATGAAGTACTGCCGGTAATGACAGGTGAAGGAACAGAATTAATCGTCAGGTTTGTTCCATTGTCAGAACCTGTAACAGCAGGGTCACTGCTTATAACTCTTATTCTGTACCCTGTTCCTGCACTTGTACTTTTCGGAATCGTTGCATTTATAGTGCCTGCCGTAGTGCCTGTCAAAGTTCCGATTGTTGTAGGGCTGGAGAAATTACCGCTTGAATTTGATAATTGTGCTGTAAAAATATTACCTGAATTGTAAGTTCCTACGATTGTGAATGGTGCAGGTACTCCTTTCCCAGCACAAAAAGGTGAACCATTGATGGTTGTTGTAGTTATAGTTGTTAATTCAAAACAAGGAAAGCCTTCATCAACCCAAGTTGGATTATTCTGTAAATTTGCCATATTATTATTTGATGTTGCATCATCGATTATTGAACCACTCCCTTCATCAAACCTCCAATAATATGTTAGACCACTCTCGTCACCATTCAATTTATAATTTTTATTGTCTTGAATTTGTGACTGTGTCCTTTCAATACTCCAGATCCTGACTTCATCAATATTCCCGGTAAAATACCATGAAGTAGAAGTGGGAATCCATAAATTACAGTATCCATAGCCAATTTTCCAGTACCCATCCCAGTTTGCATTAGAGCTATTGTTACTATTTGTACCTATTAAATTTCCATCAATATATAAAACCATACCATTACCCGAAAAAGTAGCGGCAACATGGTGCCAATTACCATCATTATATGAACTGGTTGAAGTTATAGAATACCCAATAGTATTATGGATACCAAAACTTATACGACCATCATCACTCATCCAAATATGCCTGTCATAACCGCCACTTAATCCTTGAGTAGTGCCGCGTTCAATCAACTTTCCACCTGTAGTTGTTGTTGTTTTGAACCATAATTCAATTGTTAAAACATTTGGTGCTGATATTAGGTCGTTTGTACTTACATATTGAGTGCTAGCAGAGTTAAAATAAAGTGAATATTCTCCACATTGAGAAAAGACTTTAGTGGTATTTTGATATAGCTGTAAAATCAATAAAAACAATATCAACTTCTTCATATTGAAACCCATAATTTTATGTATTATTTTATTTATATTCATTAAATCATTAACATTTATTTCACTATCTCCACCTTCTCTGCTTTCCTGACTGTCGGAGTTTCGAGAATGATGAAATACAATCCCGAACCAATGTCGCTTAAATCAGCGTCTATGCTGTAAATTCCTTTTCTTGTTTCTTTACTAACGATTGTTTTAATTCGTTCACCAAAAGTGTTCATTATATAAATATCTGTCTGTCCTGTTTCAATTAATTCGTAATCTATTGTCAGTTTGTTCTCCGTCGGATTTGGTTTTAATAACTTCAATTGTATTTGATTGCTTGTGTTTATTAGCCGTGGAACTCCACCTTCCATGCAAACACCTGCTAATGTGAAGCGACCGTCAATTTTATTTATCTGTATTGAATCACCTATTGTTTTCAGGTTTTCAAGTACGAGAGTTGTTGTTGTGTCATTGCCAAGAGTAGCAGTAAATTCCAATACCTGCAAAACATCATTAAATATCGGATTGACTGGTAACGTTAAAGGAATAGTCCTGATGTCATTTTCTCTTGTACCCATCGGAGTTTTTGTAGTAGGTACAAGCATTGTTGCATTATAAACAAAGTCCGCTGTGAAACCGGTTATGTTTGCCTGGTTCAGGTTCTTCGAGTTCTCCAAATAAATTGGTATTTCTACAATTTCTCCCGGTTTGTATTCCTTGATACTCGAATCAACTCTTATTAATACCATTGCGTCAACCGGCTTGTCTCCTACAATTGCCTCAAGTTTTAGTTTTAATGTTCTTCCACAGTTTTCTTCAGATAACAAATAATCGTATAGTGTTTTGTAATTCTTTGCTCCACCATTGAAGCGAACAGTAACATCTGATTCTCCATTGTTTGCTGGTGTTGGATTTGGGTCAACAATGACAATATCGAAATCATTATTAACCTTTATTGGTACTTGCCAAAATAAATCAATTGTTCCCGTATTAATTAGTTTAATATCACTGAAATGTTTTTTATTCTCCTCCACATACTCAAACTTTACAATTGTATCGTTAAACATAAAGCCAATGCTGTCTTTCTTTGCTGTCAGCTTTGTACGGAATTCTGGCTTATTGACTGCATTGCTGATTAGAACTACCTCAGCTTCTTTGCTTCCTGTTGTGTTCGAACTAAACTCTATAATGTAATTCTTTCTGCCCTTTGGTTGAATATCTGTCTGTGCAAATTGCGGTCTGAACCTGAAATCACCTTTATCTCTTCCTTCAATCCTGCCTTCTGATATCGTGAGGATTTCTGTTCCCTGATTCTGTATTTTAATCGTATCCCATTTTGCATATTCACATTGGATTGTTCCAAAATTCCGATTTAAATCACCTGATATTATTGCTCCCTGACTGTCCTCAGGATAATAATGTGTTACAGACTCTCCTGATTCACAGCCAATGTTTGATATTGCCTTTACTGAATATATCCCCGGTTCTGTTACTTTAAGTATGCTGTCATTTTCATCAGGTATTAACTCTCCTTCATAGTACCACTCAAAATATTCTCCAGGTCTTGCTGTCAAACTGTCGCCTGATTCTGTTATTGTTGGTGTTTCCGGTACAGGTTGTATCTCAAATGTTTTCTCTGCATAGTTCGTGCATCCATTATTGTCAGTATATTCATATCTTACATTGTGCTGTCCAACTCCACGTCTTGTTGGATTAAAAGTCGTTCTTACAGTATCGTCAAAATAATATGTGCCTCCCGGAGGATTACCACCAGTAAGAGTATAATTTGTGTCTTTATAGCACAAATCAGATAAATCGTTTAATGTAACATTCGGCAACGGATTAATCGTTACATCAATTTCTGTCGAATCTTTGATTCCTATGCCTTGATTGTCCTGAACAAGTTTCACTTTGCCTGTACCTGTTGTTCCCCATGTTACATTTATTTTCGTGTTTGTTTCACTGTCAATAGTTCCATCGGTTATATACCATTTGTTCGTTGCTCCGCTGACATTGTCAGTTGTGTAACTTGCAGTATCGTTCTCGCAGACTTCAGTTCTACCATATATACGTAATCCTGCTTTCTGTCGTATGTATATTTCTTTTTCTGTTGAGTCACTGCACCCGGTAGTTTGATTAGTTGCAATCAGCTTGATTATTCCTTTGCCTTCACTGTTCCATTTTACATCAACAGTATCTTTATTGTCTGCTCCTACTATACTTCCTTTTGTTACTTTCCACTTTAAACTTTCAACTGTTCCGGGTTTCTTCCAGTATTTCATTGTGCTTCCTGTATATGCAGAATCTTCAATAGCTATTACCTGTGGCTTCGGCAGTGGATTTATCGCTATCACTTTTTCTACTGAATCATATTTACTTAGCTTCGTATTGAACACAACTACTTTTATGTTTCCTGTTCCGGCTTGTCCCCACCTTACAGTTACAAGTGTTTCATTATTCGGCGATGTAATTGTTCCACCATTTGCCTTCCATTCATAAACAAGGTCTTTTCTGTATGCCGTTCTGTAACTGCTCTCATTATTCTCGCAGGCACTGTCAAGCAATGTAATATCAGGTGCAGGATTTTCCAGTACTGTTACTGATATTATCACTGAATCTATACAACCTGTATTAATATCCGTTTGTATTAGTTTTAGAGTGGATACTCCGATTTCTGACCAAAGTATTTTTACTGTTGTGTCTGTACTGCTTCCCTGAATAGTTCCGCCTGTTACTTCCCACTGATTTATAAGATTTGTTTTGTTTACAGCAATGTAGTCTTCTGTCTCATCAAGAGCCGCTGTTTCTGTGCCGTTGATTGCCACATCAGGCAAGGGATTAATTGTTATTGGTCTGCTTGTTGAATCCAAGCATCCCGTTGCTGAGTATGTCTCAGTCAGCTTAATATCTCCAACTCCTGCCGCTCCCCATGTTACTGTTAGCGTTGAACTTCCCTGACCTGCATCAATCGTACCTCCACTGACAGCCCAGTTATAGCTTGCTCCTGTTTGTGGAGTTGCAAAGTATTTGTATGTATTAAGCTCACAAACCTGATTGGGTGCACTTATGAATGTTACAACCGGCAGTGGATTTACCGTTATATTTCTTTCAGTAGAGTCAGTACACATATCGCTTGTTGTCTGTACAAGCTTAATAACTCCTGTTGTGGCTGTGTCCCATGTTACAATGACGGAATCTCTGTTGCTTTCTCCAACAATAGTTCCGTTTGTTACTTTCCACAGATAGCTCAAACCTGCGGCTGTATTGCTTTTGTAAACACCTGTCTGACCTTTACAAAATGTCGCTGTTCCTGTAATTTGTGGTACAGGTAAAGGATTTATCGTTACTGCAAGCTTAAATGAATCCTTGCATCCTGTGGTTGAGTTAGTCTGAGTCAGCGTTACTGTTCCTGAGCTTACAGTTCCCCAGATGACATTAACAATTGTTCCGTCATCTGCACCGCTGATTGTTCCGCTGGATGCTGTCCACTTGTTTGTGCATCCTGCTGAAGTGTTGCCTGTGTAGGGATATTGATTTCTTGCACAAACAGTTGCTTGCCCTGTTGTTATTTGTGGTGTCGGCAGTGGATTGATAGTAATGTTCACTCCATTATCCGAACCGGTAATTGCAGGATTGGAACTCACCACCCGAACCCTGAACCCTGACCCCTGAATCCCGCCGGGAATTGTCCCCGTAATCGTTCCCGAACTTGTGCTTGTAAGGTTGCCGATAACCGTCGGACTTGCAAAATTCCCGCTTGCATCCGAAAGTTGTGCTGTGAAAACATTGCCTCCGTTATATGTTCCGTTTGCTGTGTAAGGTACACGTATTGTCTCACCGACACAATAGGCACTGTTCACGCTTCCTGTGGTGATTGATGTGTAAATCGAACAATCAACTTCAAATTTATAGAGCGAATCTATCTCTGCAGAGTTTAAGGCACGGTTGTATATAAATGCATCATCTAAATAACCATATAGCCATTGAGGAGACCATGGATTAGACTTTAATCTTCCAAAACAAAATGTTGAATCAGTTCCAATATCACCTTTTGAACTAAAATCATAATTCGAAATAACATTAACATTATCAACATAAATATTTGCTCTTTGTGTTGTTTCATCATAAGAATACACAAAATGATGCCAATTTCCATCATATGTGTTTGTAGTGCTGTTATAAATAATAATTGCTGGAACACTTCCATCACTATATTCCACTTGAAATCCATTATCACGATGTTGTAATAGTAATCCCCTTGTATGACTTGCACCACCTGTTGAAAAAACTGAAGTTTTACTATTATCTGTTCCTATGCGTTTCGACCAAACAGTTATTGTAAAAGAATTCGCAAAATTTGTTCCTTGTAAACTTTGAATATTTATCCAATCATCATTCCCATCAAAACTATAAGCACTATTCGCATTACCGTCCCTGTCAGTCGTCAGTGTGGCGCCGTTCACAGTTCCGTGATTATTATTTCCGCTTTCGTCCCTTGCTGTGCCGCAAAAAGGATAAAAAGCGACAAGCCCTGAGTCGAGCTTTATTTCGTCGCTTCCGCGGAGGCAGCGGACAGGTAATCCTGTTTTTTTGGATGGATTGTCTTTATAAATTTTTGTATTATCATTTTTAAAATATCTATTCCAAGCCAAAGAAGTATTATATTCGGATTTTGTCCAACAATAACCGTATATTCCAAACCAAAGAAAAGTGCCGACAGCTGGTTTATGACCTGTTCCTGTAAAGGATAATTGTGATTCATTGGTTGAACCATTATTTGGGTTTGACCAGTGAGCAATACCTGTTTCTTTAATTTTACTACCCTCATTTGTACCTCTCCAATCATTACTTCTGTCAGCTTCACTTTGAGACATTCCCAAACACATCTCAAGTTCTTTCCAATCGTCATCTGTAGGAATTTTCCAGCCCTCCGGAGCCAAGCCGCGTGGGTCATTAACAGCATACCAATTGTAAAGTTTACCATATATTGCATTGTAATTTGAATCATTGTTGTAATAGCACCAGGCACCGGTTGTGGCATTTGCCCAGTCAGTCGGATCTGTAATTTGGGGGATTGTTGTCCCGTCTCTGTATTTTGTAACATCCAGATTTCTTGTCTGCCACACCTGATTGCAAACGACTATTGTGTCGGGTGGAGTGTAGTCGCTGACGAGGCGGATAGCATAGCCAGAACTTTTGTCGCCATAACTTCTCCATACTGTGGAATAATTATATTGTAGTCCTCTGTTATATGCTGCAGATGAATTATATTCTGAATCCGTCCATAACCATGATACTGAACCTAATTCAATAAAATTATCATTATTGGGTGCTCTATGACCGTTAGGTAATGCTGTAAAACCACTGATATTGGTTCCGTTATTTGGAGAAGCCCAATGAGTTGTTCCGATTTCCTTTAATTTATCACCCTCATTTGTTCCTCTCCAAGTTGTTAATCCATCTGCTTGAGCCTGAGTCATACCAAGATATTTTTCAAGTGTTTTCCATTCTTCGTCTGTTGCAATATGCCAACCAGCAGGTATAAGACCTCGTGAGTCATTTATTGCATACCAATTATATAATTTTCCATAAGTTGTTCCATTCGCAGAATTATTTTCAAAATAGCACCAAGCTCCTGTTGTTAAATAACCCCAACCTGTTCTTACTTCAGGTATAGAATCACCATTTTGATAGTGGTCAACATCGAGGTTTTTTGCCGACCACACCTGATTGCCTATGCGCACGGAGTCGAATTGAGAAAAAGATTGAGATATGCAAAATATTTGCAGTAAGACAGTAAGCAGTAAAATTCTTCTCATAAAAACTCAAAATCAATTAATTATTATTATTTGTCAAAATATTAGGAATACAATTTATAAAAATTTTACGATAATGATTATAAATATTATAAATTCTGTAATTAGGCAAGACTAAAGATTAGTTTTAAAATAATCAAATAAATAATCTCCTACCAATAATTCCCCAGAGTATTATGCAAAATAAGATTAATTCTTTTAATTAGCTCATTTGGCTTTAGGACAGTGATTGCTTCACCCCAGTACAACAGTCTGGCAAAGAAATCATCAAACATGCTGACACACAGTACCCAAATAGTCTGTTATCTGAAAATCTTTTGTAGTGCTACTTTTCTCGCTCATGCCTTTCTTAATTAACTTTTTGCAAGGTTTTTGTCCTTAAGCCAAAAGATAATATTCTCAAATTGCTCATCGGAGATATCCCAGCTTTCACACAGCTTCTTCACTGCTTCCTTTTCCTTGACATGGTAAGTTTTGTCAGTGAGCATTAATTCGAGGATTTCCAATAAAATGGATGTTTTAATAATAAATGAACTGGCTGATAGCTCTTCAAGAATTTCATCTAAGCTCTTGCTTTGAATTTCATAATTTTCCAGATATAATTCTCTTCTCAGCCGTGAAATCCAAATTTTTTCATACGACGAAAAATCGGAATCACAATGAGCAATGTGAAAAGCTAACTCTAAGAAATTCTCTTTCTCCTTTTGATTCAATACTCCTAAAAACATGTTCACCCTCCATAAATTTAAAAATGAAGAATCATTATTTTTAAAACTTAACAAAATTTGATGAGAAAAAAAAGAAATAAAAGAAATGCAGTCAAAACATTCTGAAAAGAAGAAGTTCCAACAGAAATTATTGTTTAAAAGTTATGCTTTTTTTATTGCCTATTTTTGAATTGCCGATGGATTAATTTTGTAAAACTCGTTATAATTCAAATATTCGAACAACTCATCATCAGATTTGATATTGAATGCTTCTTTAAAATCTGCTTTAAATGAATCAGGAGTGTTATTGCTCTTCAATAATTCAATGATATATTTTTTGTCGTCCTTTGACAGAACATCGAATCCACTCCAAATACTAAAATAACTCAATACCTTATTTTTTTGCTCCAAACCCATCGGGTCGTCAAAACTAAACAGGTTATTTTCTTTTTGACTGATATAAAAAAGACTGATTTCATCGCTTGTAATCGGTTCAATCCGAATATAATAGTCGATATTTACTTTTTCTGTATCATTGACCATAGCGATAGAAATTACCGGAGTGCAATTGCTCATAGTAAAAGAAGTCTTAAAGTTATTTTTGTAATTTGTTTCGGCATAGTATGCAAATTTATTTTCAATGAAATCAAAACTTTCCAATAATGAGACATTCGGTGAATATGAGTATTTTTCTTTTACCTTCAAGAAGTTTACAAAAAACGGAAAAAATTCAACAAGACTAAGATTTTTAATAATACTATCAGATTTGCGGCAAACGATTGTATCGGCAGATTTAATCAACTCTGCTGAAAATTGGTCATAGTCCTTTCGCCCCATCGAATAGGCATAGAATTGTTCCATTCTTTCAGGGGCATTATTCTTGTCCATTTCATTCAGCAAAGGACCATATTGATATATCCATGACAAATTTTCATACTTAGACTTTTCTGCATTAATTGATTGGGCGGCAAGTTGGGTATATTGTATGAATTTTTTTATCTTGGAACTTAATAATGTATCAACCTGAATTTCAAGAGAATCTACATAATCATTTTTGAGCCGCCTATCCTTCAACAAGACGTAATATTCATCTTCGTTTTTTGCCATATTTAGTTGCAAGTTAAAAAGTTTAAGTTCAACCTGTGTTAACTCCTCTCTTTTTTTCTTGAAGTTCTCATAGATGGAAAATGTATTATTTAAGTCTGCCAAAAACTCTTTTTCCATGAACAGATTCATCTCGAAAGCACTTTTTATTGCTAAATATTTATCAAAATAAGAACCGGAGAATCTCAGCTTCTGAAGTTTTTGGTTCAGGTATTCGATATCGTTTAACTGGTTGCTTAGCATCTTTTGTTTTTCAGCAAATTTATCCATGTTGCTTTGGTCTTGAGGAAAAACTTTTCCATTCAGACCAATGAACAATACGATTGTTTGAAAAACAATCCCAGTTATCAATTTATTTATTATCGATTTGCTATACATTTAATTTACCCAATTTATTTTTCTCTAAATTTGAATTCGGTTCTTCTGTTCTTTTGTCTTCCTTCTTCAGTCGTGTTATCAGCAATAGGCAGAGCTTGTCCCATTCCTGCCGTTGTAATTCTGCCAGGGTTAATATTACCTGTTTCAATCAGATAATTCCTTACAGACTTTGCTCTGTCTTCGGACAATCTTTGATTGAATTCAACAGTGCCTGTATTATCGGTATAACCGGTGATTTCCAAAAAGATACTCGGGTTATCCTTCATCAGTTTCACTATCCTGTCCAACTCCACTCTCGATTCATCACGCAAAGTTGACTGCCCCGTTTCAAAGAAAACAAAATTACTCAAATAACTCATTCCCTTGTTCAAGGGCGAAATAACCTCATCTTTAACAATCTTTTTTGAATTTTTCCCTTCACTTACTTTCTTGTTGGAAATATCATATTCCGATGAAGCAAAAAAGTAACCCGGTTTTTGAAAGTATAATCGGTAACTCCCTCCGGGATTCAACAACACAGTATAATCACCTGTTTGCGAATTGCTCCATGTAGTATACGCTTCGTCAGGTCTTGTCAAATCCTCTACGATAATTTCCGCACCCATCGGTCTGCTCTGAGGGTCAAAAACCCTTCCGGTTACAATTGTACTTAATGTCGGGCTTACTTCAGGCAGTAATGTGGCAATGTAGATATCTGCTCCTCCCTGTCCACCCGCTCTGTCCGAGACCAGGTATATAGGTTTTCCCGCTCCCGGTAATGTCATCTGATATTCATCTGATTCAGTATTCACTGTATTTCCGACATTCAAAGGCAAACTCCAGCCGTCATCCCTCAATATCGAAAACAAAATCTCCTTCCTTCCATAACCTCCAAAACCATTCGATGAAAAAAACAAGGTTCTTTCGTCGTATGACATATACGGAAAAGTATTGTTTGCTCCAATGGCATTTATTCTCGGTCCCAAATTTTTGGGATATGACCATTCGCCATTCCTGAAATAAGTTACCCAAATATCGAATACACCCGACTCAGAGCAAATATTTGTAGAAAAATAAAATTCCTTACCTTTCGCAGATATCGAAGCACCTGCTACGTAAATCACTCCGGGATAGGTTTTAAAAAAGGTACTTAACCCACCTCCCATAGCTGTTATATTACTCCAATCCTTCCCATGGTATTCTGCCCTAAAAAAAGGTCCGCCCATAGTCCGCCATCCCTCTTTGAACGACAAATAATAAACCACATTCCCCTCAGGATTGATGCTTACCACGACATCATCTTCATTAGTATTGATTAGCTCACCAAGATTCTCTGGCGCAATCCACTTTCCATCTGCTTTTCGGGAGAAATAAATGTCATAATCATATCTTAGGTCAATCTTCTTATATTTTGCCCAATAACGCTCAGGATATATTCTTGTTGAATTAAAAAAGATTTTATTCCCGTCAGCACTTACAATAGGATTATCCTCCAGATATACCGAATTCAACGATTCCTGATTTATATAATTGCTTTGAGCATAACACTTATTTAATTCGGATAAACTCAAAAAAAATAATACTAAAGCAATAAGCCGGAATTTATACATCATTTTGTTATTTTTATCTTTTAATCTCATAAAACTCATTAAACTTATTAACTAAAAGAACGACAAAACTATCGTACTAAAGAATTAAATTCCCATTGAACTTATTAAACTTATTAAACTCATTAAACTTCTATAACTCATTATACTGTAATAAACTATTGATTGAATTTAAATTCAGTTCTTCTGTTTTTCTGTCTGCCTTCCTCAGTGTTGTTGTCTGCAATCGGCTTCTCTTCACCAAATCCCTTAGCGGTAATCCTGCTAGGACGAATATTGCTGTTTTCAAGTATATACTTCCTTACAGCTTCGGCTCTTTCTTCCGAAAGTCTTTGATTATCTTCATTTGAACCAATGTCATCGGTATGTCCAAAAACCTCCAAATTGATAGTTTCATCGTTAATCAGAAGTTTAATAATTCTATCCAATTCCTTCATTGATTTACTCAATAAATTCGATTTACCCGACTCGAAAAAAATATTTCCGCTAACATAATTAACAGGTTGTACAACTTCGTCCTTTGCAATTTCTATGCTAGTATCAGTACTCGGTATTTCATAATTTGACGATGCAAAAAGATACCCGCTCTTCTGAAATGAAACCTTATAATTACCTCCGGGAGGTAACGATACAAAGTACTCTCCTGTCTTTGAATTACTCCATGTAGTATATTTAAAATCAGGATTTGTCAAATCCTCGATAATCACCTCTACCTCGACAGGCATATCGTAAGCATCAATTATCTTTCCTGATATCTGTACCATTTTTGAAGGTTCAACTTCAGACATCAGATTTGCGTTATATATATCCGAACTCCCTTGTCCTCCCGGTCTGTCGGATACCATATATATACTTTTTTGTGAGCCGGGCATGGTCATTTGGTAATCGTCAGAACTTGTATTTATCGTATTCCCAACATTCAATGGGATACTCCATCCGTCATCTCTCAACACCGAAAAAACAATATCCCTTTTACCATAACCACCAAATCCATTCGATGCAAAATAAAGAGTCCTTCCGTCGTAAGACATAAAAGGATAAGTATTTTCAGACTTCTTCGCATTTATTTTAGCTCCCAGATTCCTCGGATATGTCCATTCACCATTCTTAAATTGAGATACCCATAAATCAAAAATACCATATTCGGCACAAATATTCGTAGAAAAATAAAACTCCCTCCCATAGGGTGACATTGTCGCACCTGCTACATAAATAACTCCGGGGAATGTCTTGAAGAAATTGTTTATTCCGCCTCCCAAACCCTGAATATTTGTCCATTCAGTTCCTCTTAACTCAGCTTTATAAAAAGGACCACCATGCTTTCGCCAGTCCTTTCTGAATGATAATAAATAAACAATATTCCCACCGGGATTAATACTTACAACCAAATCATCTTCACCAGAGTTAACGATTGCTCCTAAATTTATTGGCTTAGTCCATTCGTCATTTTCTTTTCGTGAAAAATAAATGTCATAATCATACCGTTGTTCAACTTCTTTGTACTTTGCCCATACTCTATCATCACCTATTCTCGTAGAATTAAAGTATATCTTCTTCCCGTCAGCAGAAACTAAAGGATTATCTTCGGCATATTGTGAGTTTAATACCGATTGATTCAAATAATTTAACACTTGTGATTTTGCGTTAAAAAAGCTAAATGCAAGAAAAACAACAAAAATAAAGATAATATTTGATACACTTTTTTTCACCATGCTTTTGGTATAAATATTAATAAATTAAGATAACTATAAACAATATTCGTGCCAACAAGAAAAATACCTTTTAGTCAAAGATAATAAAAATATTAGAATAATTTTGTAGTAACAATTAATTATTTTGAGAAAAGCTATTCTCCGACCATCACAAAGCCACCCCAGTAATAAGGAAACTGATATTTTCCCTTAATTTCAATCTGTGCTTTGTTAAATGCATCCCTTTTGGACATACCACTTACCCAATTTCGGTAAAAACTACTCATCAGTTCCTGAGTACTTTTATCGTCAACAGCCCAAAGCGACATCACCACTGTTTTAGCACCTGCTTGCTGAAAAGCCCTTCTCAATCCATAAACCCCTTCACCATTAATCACTTCACCTAAACCTGTTTCACAACCAGATAAAACGACCAACTCTGTACTATCTAATTCCAATCCCATAGCTTCGTAAGCCGTCAATAATCCGGATTCCTCTTGCTTTGCGTCGTCTTGTTCGTCATCCTCTTTCGCGAAAAATAACCCGGACCGCAAAAGTGGATTTTCAATCAAAACCTCGTCTTCATAACCACCTAGATTTCTTCTGACTCTCTTTACGTCCTCCAAAAACAAACCATGAGTTGCTATATGCAGAATACTCGGACTTTTTGCAGTTTTGACTACACTTTTTGATGCTTTGCTACCAAGAAAAGTTTTAACATCTATCTTTTTTCCTTTTAAAAGAGTTTCAATTTCCTTAACTTCCTTTTCCGTTCCCGGCAAACTTGTAAGTCCGGCACCGGTTGTCAATCGTTTCAGTTCATTATCCTTATTACTATATTCATCTTTTATTCTTTCTTCAAACGCAGAAAAATCAGGATTACCTATCAAAATAGCACTTATCACACCTTTGCTCATCTGTTTCTTTGAGCGGCTGTTCACCAAATCTTTTGTACTGTTAACTTGCTGTATATCTATTGTTTCAAGTAAAAATTTCCCGTCAGCCATTAAGAATGTCGCAGGATTCAATTTACTGTAAATCCCGTCAGACGAAAAGTAAATCCTTGTGAAACCTTTTAGCTTTTGCCCCAATTTTCCCCAATATCTTTGATAAGACAGCGTATCTATGATTCTATTTTTTATCTTATACCTGTAATCATTGTAGTATTCATTTTCTAAAAATTTACCATTTTCTAAAAGTAATAATTCCGGTTGTTTCATTGTTTTCCTTGTAACAATCAGAAAGGCATAAAATACCGTATCCGTAAAATTATTATTAATGGAATATCTGAATCTGACTGTTTCAACTGCCGCTTCCTTATTCTTTAGCAATGCTCTTACCGATTTCCAGTTCACATAGCTCTTTTCCTGACTTTGAGCAAACTGCTCCGATTTTAAGCTCAACTCCTTTTCAAGTTTATTTGCAATTTTTTCTATGGAATCAATATTCAAACGGCTTCTTTGTCTTGCATCTTTATTCATCATATACAGTTTAACAAGTTGCTCCTTTTTTTCGCTCAATTCCTTGTATTTTTCTATCAATCCGCTGTCATTTGAATTTAAAATTCCCATTTTAACCTTCATTGTCGAATTGAATAAAATCCCCTTTGTATATAGTTGCATATCGAACATACTGCATGTTATATTCGGATTTTCAACATGTCGCTTGACGACAAAACTGTTAAATGCCTCAAAATTATTGCTGACTTTATTCCAAAAGAGTTTTTTCTCGTTTTCAGATAAAGATGGAAAATAATTATTCAGCATATTTTTATAATCTTCCAATGCCTCTAAATATAAATTTTCGGCTTTCTTATTGTCACCTCTTGCCCTGTTGATAGCCGCCAAATTGTTTATGCTCATGGCAAGGTCAGGATGTCCGCTCTTGTATATTCTTTTATACATATCCACTGCTTCCTTGATTGCTTCTTCTCCCTGCTCGTAGTCCCCTCTGTAAATATAAAAGCCTGCCATATTATAGATACTCATTGCCAAGTCCGGATGGTCCCGTTTGTATAATCTCCTGTACATATCCAGGGCTTCCTTGCATAAATCCTCTGCTTCCTCATAATTACCCCTGTCACGTTCTAAAACAGCCATGTTGTTTATACTCATAGCAAGCTCAGGATGGTCTGTCTTATAAATTCGTCTGAACATCCCAATTGCTTCCTTATATAAATCCTCAGCACGCTTGTAAAATCCCCTGTCCCTGTAAAATGCCGCTAAATTGTTAATACTTTGTGCCAATTCCGTATTATCATCAACAAAAATTCTTCTTCGCATATCCAATGCTTCAACAAACAACGGTTCTGCCTGCTTATAATCTCCAATACCCAGATAAAAAATTGCCATGTTGTTTATACTTGTTGCCAAGGCAGGTGCATCCTCTTGATAAATTCTGTGATACATCTCGAGCCCTTCTTTTAGCAATGGCTCTGCTTGTTTATAATCGCCTCTTTCATTGTAAAACATTGCAAGGTTATTTATGCTGTTTGCTAAGTCCGGGTGGTCTCCCGCAAAAAGTTTTCTTCTTATCTTCAAAGCTTCCACATATAACGGCTCAGCCATAGCGTATCGTCCCAATTCATCATAAAGAAAACCGAGATTTCCGGTTGCTTCTGCATATTCGCCTGACTCTTCGCCTTTGGTTTCAAACATTAGCTTCTTTATAACCTCACTGTATTGAACGGATTTGGCTATATCCCCGTTGTAATAATGACATTGGATTAATAATTGAAGTGCATCCAGATAGTTCCTGTCCTTTTTCCAAAACTCCTTTTCCGCTCTTGTTAATGCTCTTTCTCCCCAATCAATAGCCGTTTGATACTCTTTTTTCTCCATGTATTGATTAGTGCTATCAATCATTTCCTGCAATGTTTGACAGCTTAATGTCGTTAACAATGAATTAAAATAAAATATACCAATAACTATGAATAAATTTTTAAGCAATTTTGAAAAACCTTTTAAAAACTAATTACTATTAATTAATTACAATTTAATAAAAATTTAAGAAATAATCGAAATTTTTTTACATTTAAGTTCAAATAATTTCAATTTAGTAAGTAATTTTTCAGTATTTATTTCAGATTAAATATGAATTGTTTTTAATTGTACAACATATCAATAAATGATGATTCAATAGATGTTGTTCAAAATATAAAAAAAGTAATTTTATAAAAAATTATTTTTTTCAATCCACAGGCAACCAATAGCTCATTTTCAGTGCAATGGAATTATTTCCTTTGACTTTGTAAGAATCAATAAATATATCGAAGTCAACTTTACCTGTAGAGTTTTCAAAGTTGTATTTGTTTTGCTGATAGACTAAGTAAATAGTGCTTTCCGGATGATATTCCCACCGCCAAATAAGATTGCTTCGGAATGACAGAATATTGAAATCAGGGTTTGAAAACCCGAAATTTGAATTTCCGTCCTCTACCCAATAGAACTTACCATCACCAAATATTGTCGTACCTTCTTTGCCGTAATATTTCAAGCCGTGAGTTCCTGCTATTTTGTTAATAAATTACATGGACCCCTAATACTATTTTGAAATAATGTTTTCATTATTTTGTATCACATTCTGCTATTTCTAATTCTGAATAAAATTGCAGTTATTGATTTCAATATACTCCCAAGTCTTCACCACAAACTACTTTTCCCTTGTAGTTTTGTTTTACTTCATTCACCATTACTTCAGGTTTTGCACCCCATGAAAGAATATGGTACATGACAAGCATCTTCGGTTTGACGGAATTTGCCAATTCTGCAAGTTCTTTAGTTGATGTATGGGCATTTTTATGATACTTTTGCCATTCGGGCTTTCTGGTTAGCCAACCGATATAAGAATAAGCTTCATGAACAAGTAAGTCACAACCCATGCTTGCCGCTATTATTCCTTCGCATGGTTTGCAATCGCCTGATATGGTGATTACTCTGTCAGGTGTAATAAATTGGAAAGCATATGATTCCTGCCAGCCGGTATGCTCCACTTTGTAAGCGTATACACTGACGTTTGAATCCTGATAAACCAACCCTTCCTTATACTCGGTAACATTCACCTTGTAACCGGTTTTATTTGCCGGTTCTATCCCGTTTAACCGGTTATTAATATCTTCAGAATATGCTTCGAGCAAATGATTTGCCATTCTTGAAGTACCTTTTGGACCCCAGACCTTTAGTGGTTTTTCCCTTCCTAAAGTCCATGGAGACAATATTAAATCTGGAAAACCTGCAGTATGGTCGCTGTGCAAATGAGTAATGAATAGCTTGTCAAGATTTTTTATAGCCAATTGCTTAATCCCTTTCTTGAATGCCTTAGATGCCCTTCGAACAATTCCCGGTCCACAATCTATAAGGTAAGCATCATCTCCTACAATAATTGCCACAGCCGGACCTGAACGTTCAGGGTCTGCATTGGGAGTACCTGTACCAAGTAGAACCACGTGAGTTTTGAGTTTACTGCCGGTCAAACCGGTATTTCCACTAGTTTTATCTTTATCAGATGTACTTTTGGTTTGCTCATTTGAGCATGAGATTAATACCTCAATCGCAATAAATAAAGCAACAATTGTTTTCATAATGTTTCCGTCCTTATTGTGTAATAGAAAAATTATTACTAACTTGACAAAGTTATATTTTCAATATAAGCATTAATTGTAATTATGAACAAAAAAAATATTATATTATTAAAATTTGGATTATTTTTTATCATTTCTATATTAACAGTTTCCTGTGGTGAGGACTGTAAATTTAATTCAATTCTTACGGATACATTACCCGATGGTACTGTCGGAGAAAAGTACTATTACAAAATTGAACTGGGAACTTCATGTTCCGCTCCTTACAAGAAAGTCGAACTTTCAGAGGGAGATTTACCTAAGGGACTTATTTTGGAGACAAGCGGTGAACTGGTTGATACCCCAACGGTTGCCGGTATCTATACTTTTAAAATAAAAGCACGTATATGTTTTGGTTCAAATGGATTTGAGTATATTGATTGTACCGATAAGACTAAGGAGTTAACTTTAAAAATTAAATGAGTTATTACTTTATTATCTGAAAAATTTTTAAAATAGAAATAAAAAACGGCTCATTCAGAGCCGTTTTCAATTTATTTATTTCTTTTCTTTCTTGACTTCTTTATTTAATTCGGTTTTGCTGTTGCAACATTCCTTTTTTACATGGTCGCATTCCTTTTTTGCATGGTCGCATTCCTTTTTTGCCTCATCACATTTTGCCTTAGCTTCTTTGGAATCATCCTTGCATTCCTTTTTTGCATGGTCGCATTCTTTTTTTGCTTCATCGCATTTTTCTTTGGATTTGTCACAGCATTTTTTTGCCTCTGCTTTTGAGCAACATTCTTTCTTGACTTCCTTTGTTTCCTTAACTTCTTTTTGAACCTGTGCGAAAGTATATGAAGAAACCAACAGTATGCTGAATACAACGATACCGAGAATATTAATAAATTTTTTCATCTTAAACCTTTCTTTATTTATTAAAAATTATTATTTTATATTTCTCAACAGTAATATACAAATATATAATTATTTATTCAATAAACCATATACATACTCAAGTATTTCATCCTTTCCATCGCCTATACTTCCGATTGTCGGCAATATCTTGATGTCAGGTTCAATACCTTTTTTAAAATCAATTTTACTGTCTGGCAATTCGACAATCATGGCAACTATCGAAGCATTGAATTCTCCTGGAAGATTGATTCCTAAAACTTCGTCTGCAGTCCCTGATGTCGTTGTTCCGACAAGTTTACCTATTTTATAACGTTTAGCCACAGCAGATATTATTTCAGCTCCTCCGGATGTTCTTTCATCAATTAGAAAATATATATTTGATTTTATCAATGGATTCATGGGTTTAACTTCACTGCCAAGTTCAAAAAAAGTACATGGCTTTCCTCCAGGTTTTGTATATACCGGGTACTTTCTTTTTACTGATTTGATATTAGCACTCATAAACATTCCCAAAAATTCTTCTGAAGTATTGCAAAAGCCCCTGAGGTCAAAGATGATGTTTTTTGCTTTTGGCAATTTGTCCTTGAGGTCGTTTACTATATTTTTTAGCCCCCTGTCAGTTATTCTCGTAAGGTCAAAATAGTAATTATCATTATTCATAATTTGGAATTGCGGAGGTCTCACTTCAACAATTTCAAATATATTTTTATTTCTTGTAAAAGTAATGTTTTTGACTTGTTTATCAGGGGTAATGACTTGCAGTTCGACAGCTTCGTTTTGAATTCCACCCCTTAAGATTGCTGCGGCTCTCAACTTTTTCCATTGTTCAGTATTGCCGGGGTTAGTCTCGTTGAGCTTATTCAAGTGTTCTTCGATTGTTTTATTGTTTATTTTTTTTATTATTGTACCCAAAGGCAATCCACTTAAGGAGTCTTCATTTTGGTAAACTACAAGGTCATTTCCAACCCATCTCCAAAGAAATGGCAAACCGTAGATTACATCACTTGAATTAGTCCATGCTCTTCCTTGTCCATCATTGATTTTAGTTAACATCCGGTTTAATACATCAATAAAATCCTTATCTTTGCAAGTTGATGCATCCATTAAACTTTTTGAAAGTATTTCATCCCAATTGGTTTTCTCGTCAACTCCTATTGCAAAATGTCTATAAACATTCCATAACAATGCAACAACAGCGTACCTCGAGAATTTGTCGCTACTGTTAATAACGAAATCATCGGGCTTATAAGGAGCTATTGGTTTATATTTCTCTGATGGTTTGGGTAAAGTGCTTGTTGAGTCCACATAATTGGTTAATGGCATAGTTGCAAAAACATTAGGGGCAATTTCAGATTGAATTTGTTCACCGAGCTTTGGCAAAATGACTCTGGTCTTTTCATCCGATTGAATAGTTAAGGATGCTTTTCCATCATATTTTTCAGTATTTGTAGTTTTGCAACTATATCCGGCTTTACCGGCACTTTCGGGGAATGTCCAGCTAATGAGTAAATCATTAGTTCCTGCATCTTCAAAATTCGGATTTTTTGCGTAATTTTTTTCTGACTCTTTACCGTTAGAAATAATTTGAAGTGAAGTATTGTCGAACCAGACTTTCCCGTCACCAAGCATAACCAGACCTAATCTGACGACTGTTGCATCTGAAGGTACATCGGCTTCTATGCTGTGTTTTGTCCATTTTGTATCAGCTATTGGTGCTTCATCAATTGTCGAATTGAAAACAGCAAGGTCTTCTTTCGGAATATCTGCTCCCAGCCAAAGTTGAACATGTCCGTCTAGTGGATAAAGGTCAGTTTTAATATAAGCACTGAATCTGATTTTTTTTCCGCGGAAAGGCATTGCATCAACTATTTGTATTACAGGTGCTTCCCTCTGGCGTGTCGGCAGATAAATATTCTTTAATTGATTTGAAAAGTTTTTAATAGGTATTCCGAGATTTGCACCAACATGTACCCATGACAATGCAATATCCTTCATTGCATCCTGAGGTTTTGTCATAGATGATAGCGGTACTTTGCCTACTGAAATTTGTAAACCCGGAGCTACAGGTAAAAAAAGTCGGTTTAACCTTTCGACCAATTCTGTTTTGTCCTGCGATGACTCAACATACTCAACTCCTGTGAGTGCAAATTTTTCCCAGTCAAGTTCTGCAACTTCAAAACCGGGATAAAAATACCTGACATTACCTAACAATTTTGTATATGCAGTTAGATTTTCAAGTTCCTGAGCATTTAACATTCGATTAGATGATATATTGAAACCGGAGTTTTCATTTATATATTCAAGTGAAGCATCATCAGCTAAAATATATCCGAAGCCGGAAAGTAAAAAACCATAGTTAAGCATATCGGCATCATTATCAATCTCTGCAATAACTTCGTAATAATTCCACCCTTTAACAAGTTTAATGGAATCACTTAAAAAATTCTGCGAAGGTTTGCCTTTTGTGAAATGAGCAGTCAATCTTAGTTTGCAATTTGAACTGTCGCTGAGATTTTCCGTTAATAATGCAACCCTGAATCTAATCTTTTTACTCCTGTAATCTTTTGCATCAACAGATTGATAAATAAAACCATAGTTGTCTTCCAGTATCTCAGAAGAATCCTGTGCTGTAGTATCCTGAATTGCTTCAAAGCTGAATTCCAGACAATTTTTACCGCTTATTGCATCTTTAGAATTAATACCGGCTTTAAATCCACGGCTATAAAATTTAGTTGCCATGAACCAACCTTTTGGGAGAGAACCTGCAACTCCATCTTCAAAATTCAGGTTGTATGGCTGTAATAATCTTTCAGCTGCATAAACCGAAAAAAAAGTACTGACAAAAACCAACAAAATCAATAACCTCTGACTTAATCTCATTTAACTCTATTCACTTTTTTTTACAACAATAATTAATTATCTTTCTCTCTACATACTTTCTGCTTTAAGCTTTTCGCTTTTCGCTTCACGATAATAAACCGTTTAAATACCTGAAATATTTTTTATTCTGACTATTACTGTTCTGTTCATCATCCTTCCATAGGGATTATTATTGGAAAAGAAATAATCTTTTGGAATACTGATTAAAACATCCTCCTTTTTCATGCCAAGTAAGTCTATTGCAGAATTAGCCCTTGCCGTAGCAAGTTTGATATTGTGCTCTTCAGTTCCCAAAAAGTCAAACAAAGGTATAATCTCGATTATTTTTTTATTTTTATAAGCTGATTTTATAAGTTCTGCAGCTTGATTGTTTATATATGAAAATTCAGCTTTATCGAAATCGCAATAACCAAGAGTAAACTGTTGAACAAAATCCGATTGTTCCTGGTCCGAAATGACATTTTCATAAAAGCCGTCGTTAACGATATTATATATTAGCTTGTATTCTTGTTTATTTTGTTTAACATTGTTAAAAACGTCTTTAAGGTTAGCGATTAACTCGAGTTTATTGTTTTTTAATTCCATATTTTCAAACCATAAATCGAAATTGGAAACATCATGACTGAAATCATAAATATCCTCATTATCAATTCTGACCGTTCCAAAAAATTCCTTAATAGATAAATCTGATACAACATTTGGTTCTATAGTAATCGCTAATGGTTCAATAATATTTTTAACTACTGTATCGCTTTTGTACGGGATAATTTCAGTGCCATCAGAAAATTCAAAACGTATAAAACAATTGTCCTGCATGAGTTCTTTCTTATTTAGCTTTGCTCCGTCAACCACAATATCTTTTATATTCAACCTATCATTGTTTATTCCTGATGAGACAAGCATTTTTTTCAAATTTTCTGTTCGGCTTTGTACGACATCGCTTGGTTCGCTGCTTAGTGCTGATGATACAAGAGTAAGACTGATTCCGCTATTTTCTTTCAAGTACTGAACAGCAGATTTATAAGCATTTTTCTGGGCTTCTTCCTCGCTTCTTGATGTGTTGTCCGATGTCAGCATATTATTTGTGTTGACTTCGTAAAATACAATTGGCAACAGGATAAATTTGTTAATAAATTTCCGTTCCTTCACAGGCAGTATTATTTCGTCATTGTTTTTCATCTTCTTATCATTAACCTTCAACGTCAATTCCACGAGAATTTCTTTTGGTTCAGGTGGCTTTGGTAATAATGGCATTGGCGCTGGGAGCGGTGGAACATCTTTTGGTTGTGGTATTTGATAACCTATGGAAATCCCTGCCTGAATTGTTGAAATCTTCCAATCCAGGTCTGACGTAACATTTGTTAAACCATAATTAAAAGTAATGATTGGGGAAAAACTAAAACTTCCGGATTTTATTAAATCATATTTTAGCCCAACCGAAATTGCCGAATATATTTTTGATGCATTAGGTATTTCACCCTCATAGTGATATTTTGTTTTTGTCCCTGTTTCCTTGTAAGTAATCCAGTCAGGGCTTAATATATTCTCTTCCTGAGTAAAAGTCATGCCCGATAAAATCCCCAGTTTTAAACCAAATCTAATTCCAAAAGGTATATTTATTATGGGATATATATTCAGACCCGGCTCAATCATTATGGAATTAATTTTAGCATCCAAGCTATGTTCCGAGTATGCTTCAACATAATCATTTCCTGTTATAATATTTGCCAATTTTTCTTCGATAGCATATTTTGCAGAAAGATTGTGATAAAAAAGTAAGATGTCTGCAGAATAATTAATCCCAAAGATTGCATCCTCAAAAACATATTCGGTACCTGCAAAAAATCCATAGCCAAATCCAAGGGCAAAATCATAATTGGTACAACATGAAGGATATCTAGTCAATTCTTTAAAATTCGACAAATAAAGATTAGTATTTAGGTTAGCTCCACCAATAATTTTATAAGGAGTTAACTTTTCCTTGCAATGAACCCCAGTTATATTTATCAGGACAATAAAAATTATTGCTAATATTCTAATAAAACTATCAACTTTCAATATTTTGAAAGATTTCAATATCATCAATTTAAAATACAAAAAAATTATTCGAAATTTCTTAAGACTTCATAATTCTTTTAGATTACGAGATTTTTAAAAGTTATTAACGGCTATTTGTGAAAGTATTTTATCTTTGAATAAAAAATAATACTAAAATCATAAAAATTAGTTTCATCCGATAAAATATTCCTTTGTAATTTCTGTTTAATACTAATAAATTTTCTCATTTTTTTGAAACTTATAAATTATTTATTCGTATAATATAATGTTAATTAAAACTGTCTAATGACAGGAATAATTCGGAAAGGATAATTATGCCAAATGCACAACAAACAAATGTACCGCCAACTCCTCCGCCATATTACATGCCGCCGAGGAAAACGAGATGGTGGATTCCAGTCGTTATTATTGCCGGAGTTTTGGGAGCAATAGTAATTTTCTTTATTGTCGGTATTGCAACTTTAACTTCTTCTTTTGAAAAAGAACCATATCAAGTCAAAGATAATTCTGTACTTTACCTTAATATTGTCGGTAATCTTGAGGAAAGAGTCAACGACAGTCCATTTAGTTTCTTAAATGAACAAGGTGGTTTTACTCATACGGAATTGCTTACAGCAATTAAAAGAGCAAGAGATGACAATAGAATTAAAGGGATTTTCATCAAGGGCGGATTCTCGACGTTGGGTTTTGCTAAAGGCGAGGAAATTCGTGATGCTTTGGCTGACTTTAAGAAATCAGGAAAATTTATCTATGCCTATATGGACTGGGGTAAAGAAAGTGATTACTATCTGGCTTTAACTGCTGATAAAATTTTCATGCCACGGGAAGGTTTAATGGAGCTTAATGGCTTTGCAGTAACCTCACTTTTCTATAAGGATATGTTTGACAAAGTCGGTATTGATTTCTTTGTGCTTGGATTTGAAGATTTCAAATCTGCCTCCGAACCTTATGGCAGAACTAATTTTTCCGATTCTGCCCGTTATCAATATCAGGTTTTGCTGAATCAAAGACTAAATCATTTTGTTGATGCAATTGTTCAAACAAGAAAGTTGGAAAAACAGCATGTTATTGATGCCCTCAACAGGGGCGTATATTCGGCAGATACATTACTGGCTCTTGGTTTTGTTGACAGTCTTCTTTTTGAAGAAGATGTTAAAAATTTCATCAGAGTAAAAATATACGGTGCAAAAGCAGAAACTTCTAAAGCCAATGACAAACATAAATACTCTCTCGTTTCAGTAGGAAAATATATACAGGATTTGCCGGAAATAAAAAACAAAAAGTTGATAGCTGACAAGGACAAACAAATAGCTGTTATTTATGCTTCGGGACCTCTTGTAGAGTCAGTTTCTGGGCAGTTTTCAGACGAGTTGCAGATAACTGCCAAAGAATTCATTGCCAGCTTAAAAAAAGCAAGGGAAGATGAGAAGGTTAAGGTTATTATTATACGTATAGACAGTCCCGGTGGCTCTGTTATGACATCTGACGCTATTTATGAAGAAATAAAAAATACTACAAAAGTTAAACCGGTATATGCTTCAATGAGTGATGTTGCCGCTTCCGGCGGGTACTATATCGCATCGCCCTGTGATACTATCATTGCTCATCCTTCGACTATCACGGGCTCAATTGGTGTTGTTATGGCGATTCCGAACTTTCACAGACTTGTGAACAATATTTATCTTCGTGTTGATACAATCTCGACAGGACCGGCTGCTACTCAGCTTTCGGGATTGATACCCCTGAAGGATAGCGACAAGGAAAAAGTGAGAACTATCGCTGGAAGTGTTTATGACAGGTTCATCAATAAAGTTGCGCTGCACAGACACAAGACTTATGATGAGGTCAGGGCTATTGCAAAAGGGCGTGTGTGGACAGGCGAAGATGCAATTAAAATTGGTCTGATTGATGTTCTCGGTGGCTATCAAACAGCAATATCTCTGGCAAAAAAGAGAATGGGCATACCAGATTCCATGAAAGTGTATATTAAGGAATATCCTGAAAAGAAAGATGAAATTGAACAGCTACTGCAGATGTTTGGTTTGGGTGATAACGGGGATGATGAGGTTAGGTCAGGCATATCTCAGATTATGGCAAAGCTTATCGGAGTAAAGCTGGAAGATTTTTCAGTTGCGTATTCAAATTTGCCAGTAAGCATAAGAAAGCAGATTATTCATGTTGCTGGGATGATTAAGCAATCGGAAAGGGAGAAAGTTTTGATGGTGATGCCTCAAAAAATTGATATAGAATAAAGTCGGATTTCTTTAAATTGGTTAGGAAATATACGACATCGGCTCGGATTTTGCGGGAAATCCGGGCTTTTTTTTCGGGGATTAGGTGGTAAGGGATTTAGGGAAGAAAGAAGTAAGGAGTCAGAAGACAGAAGAATTTTTGTAAACCGAAAACCGAAAACAGTGAACCGAAAACAGAAAGACCGGTTACCGAAACACTAACTATCCCGATAAGGATTAAATTATGGTAACAAAGCAAACACGAACGGTCCTTTTCCCGTCAGGGAATATATTATTTCACGCAGAGTCGCTAAGGGGCAGAGACGCAAAGTGTTGGACCCGCTGATAGCTGCTGTCAGTTGGAATGACTGCAGGGAAAGGGAAATGTTTATTTCATTTTTTTCATAAAATTGTAAGGTATGGGTGCTATGCCGATACCGAATTTTTCGAATAATTCGCTGACAAATTCCTTTGTTTTTTCATTGACATTGAAATAATCAAAATTTCTGATGTAATCTTTCCTATCAGGATTTTCTTTCAGATAAGCAGAAAGACACATGGCTTCAGCAAAACAGCCATAGAGGACATTTTCGGTTAAGCCACAAATTTCGGGATTAAAGAAAAACTCCAAACCTTCGGCAACATAAGCATTGCCCCCGTCCTGTCTGGTTACATTTTTGCATTTATTAAATTCTTCTTCGGGGAAACCATAAGGAACTGCAACATCTATGACATGTATCAGTTGACCATTCTGCAAATAGTTAATACATTCAGATGTAATAATACTTTTTGGATTATGTGTACAATTGATGATTGCTGTTATTTTCCGTGCTTCTGTTTGAGGGATATTTTGAATTGAATCAAATACTCCGATATTTTTGGTGCCGATTAACTCTTTTAATTCTTTTGTGTGAGTGCTGATGATATAAATTTGTTCAGGATTTGTGTTTTTTAAAAGTAAATGTTTTAAAGCATCAGTACCAAGTAAGCCCAAACCATTTATCATAACAGCATTTCCATTTTCAGATATTTTTAAATTGGATATAATTCTGTCAATTTCGGAATTGAATACAACAGAAGTACCATTGTCGCCATTTGTGAAAATTACATGGGGATATAGCTCCTGTATGGTGAAACCGTTTTCGTCCGGCAAGCCATCCCAATTTACTTTTATCTCAGCTTCTTTACCGAAGAGCCGTTTTGTAGATGCGGCAAGAAGCACAATTTTGACATCAAATCTTTCAACAGAGTATTTGAGTGCCTGAAGAAATTGCTTTCGTGCTTGGAGGATGCCATTTTTTGTAAAGAATTCAAAAGCAAAAGTATTTATTGTTATTATACTACTATTCTGAGTGCTATTCAGAGTTATGAATATTGGTTTTGAATAATGTTCATTAATACTCTTTGAAACTGCCTTTATAAGCAATGAATAGTTATATTCATTTATGGCATCTGTTAAAAACATACAATCTAATTTCATAATCACTCATTATTATTTTAAAAAAATCTCTTTTTGCACACCTCCCTTTACTATTGATACTTATACCTGCATTCAGGTTTCAAAAATATAAAAAAAAGGGCGAATTCGAATTCGTCCATGCGAGAGGTACTGGTATACCCAAGATGAAAACGATAAGAAAACGCCCCAATTGGGACGTGTCCTGTACTTTGTTCTCATCTTTACAAAAAAATTACCAGTTTTCTCGCAAGAACGCAGTAAGACCACGCTTACAAATATTTTAAAAAATTATACAGCTTGTAATTTTACTTTTTTTAATTCCTCCAAATTTTGAATTGTATCTTTGGCTTTATCATTTAAATATTTAGCCCATAGTTCTCTGGGAATTTTCTTTAGTTCCTTATATAATGTTTCTTTCCATTCCCAAACTTCTATCTGTGCTTCATGTTTTGTCTGTTTCATAATTTATCAACTGTTTTCATTAGCAAATATAGTAATATTATTTAGATTTATATAATAAATTTTTATCTCACACTAACTGTCTTAATATTCACAAACTCTCTGATTCCCCAGTCGGAAAGCTCCCTGCCATAGCCAGATTGCTTGATGCCTCCGAATGGGAGCCGTGAGTCTGAACGGACAAAGTCGTTGACCTGCACTGTGCCTGATTCTATCAGGTTCTTTGCTATGTATTCGCCCTTTGCATTGTCTTGAGTAAAGACTGCGGCACCGAGTCCGTAGATGTGGTTGTTTGCAAGTTCTATTGCCTCTTCTTCTGTCTTGTATGAAATGATTGCCGCAACAGGTCCGAAAGTTTCTTCGTCGAATGCGGGCATTCCGGGCTTAACATTTGTCAGGACAGATACGGGATAAAAGTAACCCTTGCCGTCGGGAAGTTCGCATCCGAGTTCTGCTTTTGCTCCGAGTTGAATGCTTTGCATTACTTGTGCGTGAAGTCCTTCCTGCAAATCTTTTCGAGCCATTGGACCGACAGTAACAGCGTCTTCGAGAGGATTACCTACTTTGTAAGCCGACATTTTTTGGATGAGCATTTCAGTGAATTTGTCGTGAATTGATTCGTGAACTATAAACCTTTTTGCAGCAATGCAGGATTGACCTGAATTAATCAATCTTCCGGTAGCGCAAGCAGTAGTTGTTGCATCGAGGTCAGCATCGGGAAGTATGATGTATGGGTCACTGCCACCGAGTTCCATGACAGTCTTTTTGATTGATTTTCCTGCGAGCTCTGCAACGAATGCACCAGCGTAATTGCTTCCTGTCAAAGTTACTGCGGCAACAAGCGGGTGGCTAATGATGAATGTGGATTTTTCCTTGACTTCCGCATGGCTTACGATTAGGTTAGTGAAGACATTTTCGGGAAAACCTGCCTCCCTGAAAACATTTTCGATAGCAACAGCACAACCGACTGTATTGCGTGAATGCTTGAGCATACCAGCATTACCAGCCATCAGAGCAGGTGCGGCAAAACGGAAAACCTGCCAAAAAGGAAAGTTCCAGGGCATTACCGCAAGAACTACACCGAGCGGATTAAATGCGACATAGCTTTTTGTCATCTCCGTTTTGTACTCGATATCCTTGAGAAAACTTTCGGCATTTTGGGCATAGTATTCACAGCAGACGGCACATTTTTCTACTTCGGAAAGACCTTGAGCAAAGGGTTTTCCCATTTCAAGAGCCATGAGCTTAGCGTATTCGTCTTTATTCTTTCTGAGAACAGCCGCGGCTTTGAGCATGAGGTCAGCCCGATAGGCAAATGATGTTTTTCTCCAGTTGAGAAAGCTTTGATGAGTCAATTTGATTTTCTCGTCAATAGTTTCATGAGAATAGCTTTCATAAGAGCGAATTTTTTCCTCAGTAGCAGGGTTGATTGTCCAGAATTCCATATTGTATTCCATAAATAAATTTTAATAAATTTTTTTTAATATTTTTTCATCCTTCGAGAAGCTTAGGATAATTGTAATACAAAAATAACAAATAACATCCTTAGGTTAATACACATAAATCTGTCAAGAAATGCAGAAAAATACGTTAAAATTCCTTAAATTTGTTATTTGTATTTATTTATTATTAATATTTAAGAATCAGATGAGACAGTCCGAATATTTTATTCCGACATTGAAGGAAGAAGTTTCCGATGCAGTGATACCATCACATCAATTAATGCTGAGAGCAGGTTTGGTGCGACAGGTTGGAGCTGGAATATTTTCTTTTTTGCCATTGGGATATAAGGTCATAAAGAATATAATCGAGATTTTAAGAGACGAAATGGATTTGATTGGTGGTCAGGAGTTTTTGTTGCCTGCTTTGAATCCGATTGAAATATGGGAACAAACCGGCAGAGTTGAAGCTATGGGTGATGTTTTATTTCATATTAAAAATCGCGATGGCTTAGTGCTTGCTCCTACACACGAGGAAATAATAACTTTTCACGCAAGACAGCATGTAAAATCATACAGGGATTTGCCACAGATTTGGTATCAGATTCAGACAAAATTCAGGAATGAACCACGTCCAAAATCAGGTGTGCTGAGAGGAAGGCAATTTATAATGAAAGATGCTTACTCGATGGATTCAAGCTGGGAAGGACTTGACGAGAGCTACAGCAAACATTATCAGGCATACCATGATATTTTCGACAGATGTAATTTGAAGTATTTCGTAGTTGGGGCATCGAGCGGTGCTATGGGTGGCAGACAGTCTCAGGAATTTATGGTCGAATCGAGTGCAGGTGAAGATGTTTGTGCTTTATGCGATGACTGTGGATATGCGGCAAATATTGAAGTTGCAAGTTCGAATGTTAATCCTGTTGGCAGAATTGAAAATAATGATGCAGTAGAGATGTTTCCCACTCCCAATGCAAAGACAATTAATGATTTGATTGGGCAATTCGGGTTACCCGAAGAACGCTGTGCAAAATCGGTTGTGTATATGGTGAACAATGAACCAATTCTGATATTCATGCGTGGGAATGATGAATTGAATGAATCAAAACTGGAAGCAATCCTTGGGACAAATAATTTCCGTCCAGCAGTGGCTGAAGAATTAATCAAATTCACGGGAGCAGACCATGGTTCAATAGGACCTATTAATCTAAAAACAAAAATCAGAATAATTGCTGATAATCTGCTTAAAGGTGCAAATGGATTGGTTAGCGGTGCTAACAAAGATGGTTATCACTACAAAAATATTGACTTCGACAGAGATTGCAAAATTGATGAATGGTATGATTTGCGCACAATTCAGGAAGGTGAGCAATGTCCAAAATGCAATGGAAAATTAAGAATAATTAAGGCAATAGAATTAGGTCATATTTTCAAATTAGGAACAAAGTATTCGGAAGCACTCGGAGCAACGTTCCTTGATTCGGAGGGAGCAGAAAATCCTATAATCATGGGTAGCTATGGTATTGGTGTTGAAAGGATTTTAGCTTGTTATATCGAGCAAAACCATGATGAGAAGGGAATAATTTGGGAATTTCCAATAACTCCTTTTGATGTGCATCTTCTTGGTTTGAATCTTCATAATTCAGAAGAATTTAAAAAAGGTTGCGAAGAAATTTATGATGAATTACAATATGCAGGATTTGATGTTCTCTTCGATGACAGAGATGTTTCTGCTGGAATAAAGTTCAATGATGCTGATTTAATTGGATTGCCATTGCAGATAATAGTTGGCAAGAAAAATTTTGAAAATGGGAATGTTGAAATTAAAAATCGCAGGACAGGTGAAAGAGAAATTGTGCCGATAGACGGGATAGAAGAATATTTACTGAATTATGAGATAAAAGCGGATGAATAATGCGAAAATAGCGGACATGCATTTACACACAGTATACTCCGATGGTATATATTTACCTGAGGAAATTTTTGCTAAGGCAAAAAATGCAGGTTTATCGGCTATTAGCGTTACAGACCACGATACGATTGATGAATGCAATGAATGCTTTGAATTAAGCGGCATTTATGGAATTGATTATCTGACCGGAGTAGAACTTTCATGTTTTGAAGAGTTTTTGGAATATCATGTATTGGGTTATCACTTTGATATTGAGAATAAAGCTCTTATTAAACACTTATCCGAATTCAGACAATACAGGTATGCAAGAGCAGTATCTATATTGACCAAGCTGGAGAAATTGGGTAAACCCGTGAAATTAAGTAAAGTATTGGAAATAGCCGGAAAAGCTCCGATAATAAGACCCCATATCGCACAAGCTCTTTACGAAGAAGGGCATGTAAAAAGCTTAAAAGAAGCCTTTCAAAAATATATAGGGGATTGGAAACCTGCTTATGTGCCCAAAAAACCTTTCAGGGTTGAGGATGCAATAAAGTTGATTAATAATGCAGGTGGTGTAGCGAGCTTAGCTCATCCAGGTCCTTTTTTGTCACAGGAAGCTTTGTATGATATGATTCAATTCGGTCTGGATGGTATAGAGGTTATTCACCCAATGCACGATGATTCATTGAAAAATTTCTATCATTCGGTAGCGAGTCAGTATTGGCTTCTCGAAACAGGCGGTTCGGATTTTCACGGTAGTAAAGAGTATGATGAAGAGAATTTCGGCAAACTTGTTGTTCCTTATTCAGTATTTGAATCAATCAAATTGCATGTTGGGTAAAAAATCGTTTAAATTCGATTTTCGAAAATTTTTATTGATTTTCATAAAAAAAAAGCATATTATTATAGTTCTTATTTTGGCTTATTCAAAAATAATTTTCAAAAAGTCAAAATATTAAATTTAACTAGTGTATATAACATTACAGGTTGGTCATGAAAACAATGAATATAATTATAACAATAGTCCTTCTGTCGAGCGTTTTAAAAGGACAGACAGGATTACCAGAGCCATCTGAAAACAATGAAGTCATCTATAACGGTACAAACCGAATTACAAAACCGATGATGAGGTTTGAACATTTCATGGAGATGCGTACCTACCCAAATCTTCAGATAACTCATGAAAATAGAATAAATGCAATCAAAAACACAGAATCAATTTTCTATAACGGGAATAAAAAGGCAATTACTTTGGCTCAACAACCTGAATGGAGACCTATAGGTCCATTCAATATTGGCGGAAGAGTGAAATCGGTTGCAATTCATCCAACAATTGACGGGACAGTATATATTGGTGCAGCTGCAGGTGGTATTTGGAAAACAACAAATAGCGGTACGAACTGGACACCCATATTTGATTATGAGAATGGAATCGGATTCGGCTCTTTGAGTATTGATGTTAATAATCCTGATGTTATCTATGCGGCAACAGGAGAAGCAGTTTTGAATTCTGCCGCTCCGATGTATTTGAGTGCAGGAGTTTATAAATCTACTGATGCTGGCAACAGTTGGTTTTCAATCGGATTGACAAATGTCGGTTCTTTTTCTAAAATTTATGTTCATCCTAAAAATTCAAATAAAATTGTAGGAGGAGTGGTAGGGTTTAACGGAGGATTTTTCTATTCTACTGATGCAGGAAATACATGGAACAAATCAGAAAATTTTGATAAGAATATTTCAGATGTTTCATTCAATCCCAATAATGAAGATGAATATTTTGTCGGTGTTATGGGCGAAGGTGTTTTTTATACATCAAATTCCGGCTTGACATGGGAAAAAAGGAGTGCAGGTTTGCCAAACTTGCATCGAATTTCTGTTCAAATGGCACCTTCGAATCCTGATATACTTTTTGCACTTTTTGAAGAAGAATCCATGGGAGGATTGGCAAGTATTTTTAAATCTACAAACAGAGGAATTTCCTGGACTCGTTCTTATAAGGGAGCGGCTGATTTTTTCAATGGTCAGGGTTGGTATGATAATTACATAATGATTCATCCTACAAATCCGAATATAGTTTTTGCAGCTGGTATAAATCTTTGGAGAACAACCAATGGTGGACCATCAACATCGAGCTGGAAAAATATATCAAACAATAAAACACATGTTGACCATCATTGCGGTGATTTTAACCCTCTAAATAACAATGAAATTTATGTCGGTAACGATGGTGGAATTTATAAAAGTAAAAATCTTGGTGATGATTTTACGAATTTGAATAATGGTTTGGATATAACTCAATTTTACTCATTGGATATTGACAGAAGCGTTGAAAACAGAACATTTGGAGGGACGCAAGATAACGGTACTTTGAGTAATCATACCAATCCGACTTTATGGGGGCAAGTTTTTGGAGGTGATGGTTTCAGGACTGTTCTGGATTATGAAAACAGAAACCTGATTTATGGTGAGGTATATATGAGCAATTCTGTTTATCCCTATCAATTAAATGTTTTTAATTCGAGCTATAAATTATTGAGTGCAGGTCTCACGGGTGATGTTTCGGGGATTTGGGACCCTCCTCTCGAAATACACCCTATATATAGTTATGTGCTTTATCATGGCAGAAATGCTTTGTATTATTCCTATTCAAACGGGACTGATTGGCAAGTCGGTATTCCAAAGCAGGAATATAAATTTTCAGCAATAGGAATTTCACCAAAAAATGAAATGCTGATTTATGCAGGGGATATTTCGGGTAAACTATTTGTTACGAAAGACCATTTTGAAACATACGAGAATGTTTCACCGAACGGTCTTGTTGCAAGAACAATAACCGATATTGAATGTTCAAAAATCAATGAGCAAACTGCAATAGTATGTTTTTCAGGATATGGGACCAACCATGTTTATAAAACTACTAATGCCGGTGATTCATGGTTTAGCATCAGTGTCAGGTTACCTGATGTAGCATGTAATTCAGTAGCCATTCATCCGGAAAATGATGATATAATTTTTGTAGGGACAGATATTGGTGTTTTTGCCACATTCAATGGTGGACAGAGTTGGTTGCCATTCGGTAGGAAACTTCCGAGAACTATCGTAACTGACCTCAAAATTCAAAGTAATACTTTTACAGGTAGTTATATTTTAAGAGCGGCAACTTTTGGTCGTTCAATGTGGGAAATTGAAATACCGACTGATGTTATTGCTGAGCAGGAAATAACATCCCCAACAGGCGGTGAAATTTTAACAGGTGGTTCATATTATCAATTGTCCTGGTTTGGTTTTGATTTGCCTGTAAAGCTGGAGATTAGCTGGGATAATGGCTTAAACTGGTTCACTTTTGAAGAGAATGCCACTGAAAATTTTTATTTAATGAAAACAGCGAATAAAGAAACATATTTGAACAGGATAAGAGTTACATCAGTAAACAAGCCCGAGCAGATGAAGGTTTCGAACACCTTTTCGATTGTACCTGTACAGAAAGGTTCAATCCTGAGTACGACGAGTTATCATTTCGTCCCTTACGGAATTGCTTGGGACGGTAAGGAACATCTGTATGCATCGAGTTTTTATGATAACAGAATTTATAAAATAAATAAAAATTCTTTACAGGTAGATGGGTCATTCCCGATACCCGGGGACAGTTTGTACACAGACTTAACTATTGATAGAATAAACGGTAAAATATATATTCATAAAATGAATAGTTCAGGTTCGACAGGAACAGGCGGCTCTGTTATAATAATGGATATGGAAGGTAATGAAATTAAACGTTATGTAACTCCGGCTAAGGAATATCCGATTGGACTTGAACTGGTTGATAATGATTTGATAGTGTGCGACCGAGACGGTGCCTTTAAATATATGTATATCACAGACCCAAACACAGGTAAGGTTTGGTCAAAAGTTGAAAATCCTTTTAAGGAGTCATTAGGACCACGTGGAATTTGCTATGATGGAAGTCAATATCTTTATCAGGCAAGCACTGATTTTACAGGCGAGTCATTTATTGCCGGATATATAGTAAAAATTGACAAGAATAATTTAGCTCAGGAAGTTGACCGAATGAAACTTATGAACAAGAGTAATTCGATTAATTGCAGAGGCATAGAGTATGATGCAACTGATAAAAATTATTGGGTTACTGATTTTAGCGGGAATATATTTAAAGTTGCAGGATTCGAAACCATATTAGAAAATGAAGATACTCCTACAGATAATAAGCAATTATTTAATGTCGAGATTTATCCAAACCCAATGAACGAATACTCAACAATATGCTTTGTTAATAATGGTATAGGAAAAAATATTGAAATATTGATTGTAGATGTGATAGGTAGAAAAATAAAGAAATTTAATAAAATCATGAGTGATGACAACCAATATTCTCATTTTCAAATCGATGCCCAAGACTTTAATTCCGGTTTGTACTTTGTGGTTTTTAAGTTAGACTGGAAAATTATATCGAATAAAACTCTTGTTGTTGTTAAATAATTAATTATTATTGGAAATAATGTTTCAATTTTCGATTTAATAACTTCGACGGGAACGTCGAAGCTACTTTGTATGTATTAAACAATTATTTTTACAGATTTCGTCTAATTGTCCAATTTTTTATAAATATTTTTTGGATTATATGAATTGGATATATACTGTTTTGCTGCTTATTTTGTCAAATGCGTTTATGACTTTTGCATGGTACGGGCATTTGAAGTTTAAGGAATATGATTGGTTCAACAATCTTAATCTTTTTGGAATTGTACTTTTGAGTTGGGGGATTGCCTTTTTTGAATATTGTTTTCAGGTACCTGCCAACAGAATCGGTTTCAATGGCAATGGAGGTCCATTCAGTCTGGTTGAGCTAAAAGTGCTGCAGGAAGTAATAACGTTGACAGTATTTTCAGGTTTCACATTGATTTTTTTCAAAAACGAAGTTCTCCGAATGAATCACATAATTGGATTTATATTTCTAATTTTAGCAGTCTATTTTATCTTTAAAAAGTGAGAATTTATTTTTTAGTATCAGCTATTTCAAAATCTTTAGTACATCATGAATAACAAGTTTCTTGGCGACATCCATAGGAGTATTGTAAATTCTTGCCCCGGCGGCATGCTGATGACCACCGCCGTTAAATTTGACTGCAACATCTCTAATGAAAATATCTCCTTTTGACCTGAATGAAATCCTGATTTCATCGGAATCGAGCATTTCGGAAAATAAAATTCCAACCTGAACATTTTGGATAGCTAAAGATTGCTCGACAATATCTTCAACGTCTTCATTTTTAGCTCCTGCCTTTAAGAAATGTTTCTTTGTTAGTGTCATTATACAAAGTTTTCCGTCTGCCATTAGCTCGATGCCAGCAAAAGCTTCGCCGAAGAGTTTCATGACACGAGCAGGTCTTGTATTGTAAATTTTTTCAAATAAATAAACAGGGTCTGCACCGTTATCTATCAAGTCTGCGATTATTCTGTGGATGCTCCCGTCAGTTCTGGGAAATCTGAAAGTACCTGTATCAGTCATGATTGCCGAGTACAAACATTCGCTGATTTCTTTATTTAATTTAAATGATTTATCAGATTTGAGCAAATAGTATACAATTTCCCCGGCAGATGTAGCTTCATCATCAACAAGATAAATATCAGCAAATTCTTTTGGATTGATATGATGGTCAATTACAATTTTATTTGATTCAGATTTCTTGATTGTTTCAGCGGGGCTTTTGGTACGGTCAATATCATTGAGGTCAATTACAAATATTGCATCTGACGTTAGAATATAATCATCCATTGCCTCATCGTATTGCATTATTTCATCAGCTCCGGGGAGGAATTTGAAATTGTAGGGTACGGGACTATGAATTATCAGCCGGCACTCTTTGTCATATAATTTAAGATAATTGTAGAATGCAAGTGTCGAGCCGATAGCATCGCCATCGGGATTGACATGTGTGGTTATTGTAATTCTTTTTGAATTGTTAATAATATCCTTAATTTTAATAAAAATTGTTTCTTTCTCAACTGTTAGGTTCATACTCATATAAGAATCCAATTAATAAATTTATAAATATAATAAATGGTTTAAATAATAAATTATTAATAAGACTATATTAAAATATAACTATTTTGAGAAATGTAATAAAATTGTTTAGAAAATTCAATATTTTTTTTTAACTTAACGTCATGAAAAAAAGAAATTTGAAAGAAAACGACACAGATAAACCAACAAACTTAATTAGGTTGAACAAATATCTTGCTGATTCGGGAGTCGCTTCACGAAGGAAGGCAGATGAATTGATTAGCAAGGGTTTCGTCAAAGTCAACGGTAAGATAATTACTGAATTAGGTACAAAGATTAAACCCGGTGATAAAGTTACATTATCGGGAAATACAGTTGCGACAGATTTGAAAAAAGTGTATATTTTACTGAATAAGCCAAAGGATTATATAACAACTGCAAGCGATGAGAAGGGAAGGAAAACTGTTCTAGAAATTGTGAAAACACGCGAACGAATTTTCCCCGTTGGAAGGTTGGACAGGAATACATCAGGAGTGTTGCTTTTAACAAATGACGGAGAACTGACTTACAGGTTGACTCATCCTAAATATGAGGTGGAGAAAGTATATAGTGCGGGATTGGATAAAGCTTTAAAGTTCGAGGATGCTAAAAGAATTTCATTAGGAATAGAATTGGAGGATGGCAAGTCGGCACCTTGCGAAATTTTCATTAATCCTAAAGACAATAGACAGGTTAGCATAACGTTACATGAAGGTAAAAATCATGAGGTAAAGAGGATTTTTGAAGCGTTGGGCTACAGTGTCGTTAAACTTGAGCGAAAAGTTTTCGCAGGATTGAGTAATGCAGGTATGAAGAGGGGAGAGTATCGAAGATTAACGAAAATTGAAATAAGAGCTTTAGAGAAATTGGTAGGTATTTAATTTTAAAGTGTTGAGTAGTGAATTATGAGATATAGGTTTTGAATTTGAAAAAGATTTTTCAATCCAAAAAATCGGGATTCAGATTTCATTTATCAGAGGTAAGTATGTTAATAATAATTGTCCAATATAAATAGGTTATAAAATGAAAAAAGTACTATATGTTGTTTTGGTACTGATTGTAGTATCTGTGTTTACTCTTTACGCACAGCAAACTCAGGGTGCTCGTCAGGGAGAACCGATTCGTCAGGGTGAAGTTTTAAGTCAAGACAAACCGACATTGAACGAAAAGCAAGATGATGATGTTTCATCTATGGATCCGGTTTATTCACTTATTGGAATACCAACGGAAATTAATCAGAAATGTGTAACTTTTTTTAATACTTTGATTAACGGGCAAGTCGAAAAGGCATATAATGAGTTTTTAAAGGACAGCCCTATTTTGCGGAATAAGGATAAAGTTAAAGAACAGGTAATCAAGACAACACAGGCAATTGAGCTTTACGGCAAGATTTCGGCATCTGAACAGGCAGGTGCAGAATATACGTCTATTTCTTATGTAAAAGTGAAGTTTCTGAGTATTCATCCATTTAATCCTATTTTATGGACTTTTACATTTTATAATTCACCGATTGTGGGTTGGATTGTATTAAATTTGAAATATACTGATGTTTTTTAGAAAATAATGAAGGAATATATATGGAATTGGATAGAAGGGAATTTTTGGGAACTGCTGGGGTAATTGGTGCCGTTGCGGCTTTGGGAACAAGTTTACCTTTATTCGGAGGTACGGGCAAGGATGGACTTGTAAAAAACCCAGCCGAGCATAAATTACCTGAATTGCCTTATGGCTTTGATGCTTTTGATAAGTATATTGATGCAAAGACTATTGAATTGCATTATTCAAAGCATCACCAGGCATACGTAACGGGTTTGAATAAGGCAGAAGCTGAAATAAACATTGCCCTGGGGAAAAAAGATTTTAGTATGATTGATTACTGGCTGAAGAAGCTTGCTTTTCACGGGGCAGGACATTTTTTGCATTCTTTATACTGGAATTCAATGTCTCCAAAAGGTGGGGGAGAGCCGAAAGGCGAATTAGCTGACAGAATAAAAATGGATTTCGGTACATTCGAAAAGTTTAAATTGATGTTTAGTGCAGCAGCAACTTCAGTTGAGGGAAGCGGATGGGCATTGTTGGCATATCAGCCAGCTATGAAGAAACTGGAGATTTTGCAGATTGAAAATCATCAAAAATTAACTACTTGGGATATAATTCCGCTGATGGTTATTGATGTTTGGGAACATGCTTATTATCTTAAATATCAAAACAAAAGGGCTGATTATGTTAAGGAATGGTGGAATGTAGTTAACTGGGAAAATGTTACCAAGAATTTGGTACTGCATCCTTCAAAAGAAAGCAAGAAATAAATTTTTTAATTTCTTTATTAATAATTACCTGATAAATGTTAGATATCAGGTAATTTTATTTATGTGGAATTAAGAAAGTTTAATAATACATGAAACATAATTATTTTTCATTCGTTAAAATGCTAAGATTTTTTTAAAATAAGAGGATTATATGAAAATTCATTTTATTAGGGGTTCGTTGTTTTTTTTAATTATTTCATTAACTATAACCGGTTATGCTAAAGGGCAGATTTATCCCATAAAATTTATTAAGGACACTTTACAAAACGGATTAACGGTTATTTACAGTCAGGACAAATCATTACCTGTCGTAAGTACCGTGCTGCACTATAGGGTTGGTTCAAAAGATGAGATTTCGACACAAACGGGTTATGCACACTTCTTTGAACATCTGATGTTTGAAGCAACAGACAATATTCCAAAAGCATCAATAGACTCTTATGTGCAGGAAGCTGGCGGTGATTTGAATGCAGCTACTTTTTTTGACAAAACCGTCTATCATTTTCAGTTGCCTTCAAACCAAATAAAACTTGCCCTCTGGATTGAATCGGAAAGAATGAGAAGACTAAAGGTTCAGACTGAAGGTGTTGAAACTCAAAGAGGTGTTGTGCTGGAAGAAATAAAACAGACAACGACCAATCAACCTTATGGAACTTTGCTGCAAAAAACTATGGAAAATCTATTTCAGGGAACATCTTACGGATGGGATATTTTGGGCTACGAGAAAAATATAGCGGCAGCGACTATTGAGAATTTTCAAAACTTTTATAATAATTATTATCAGCCGAATAACGCAACGTTGGTTATTGCCGGTGATTTCGATTTGAAGGAAACCAAATCGCTTGTTCAGGAATATTTTGGTAATATACCAAGAGGACCTCAGCCAAAACGGAATATTTTTAATCTCCAGCCAATGAAAAAAGCATTCAGGGAAACTATTAATGATGAAAAAGTTCAATTACCAGGGGTTTTTATCAGTTTCAGAGGACCGTCTGTCAGTTCGGCTGATTATTATTCATCACAACTTCTGACTGATATTTTGGCTAATGGCGAAAGTTCCCGGCTTTATCAAAGATTGGTGGACAAGGAGGAATTGGCTGTTGAAGTGCTTGTTGAACCTATTTTGATGCAGGATGTCGGTTTGTTTTTAATATATGCAATAGCTGCTCCCGGCAAAAGTATCGAGAAAACTGAAAAAATTATTTATGAAGAAATTAATAAAATTATTAAAGAAGGTGTTTCGGAAGAAGAACTGACTAAGGCAAAAAATATAAAGGAAAATAACTTTATCGTTGATAAGAAGCATAGTTTAAGCATTGCCCAATCACTTGCCGAATACCAAAGTTACTTTGGAAATCCTGATTTGATTAACACTGAAATTGATAAATACCTTAAGGTTACAAAAGAGGATATAAGGAATGCGGCACTTTTATATTTTGGTGCTGACAAGAATGCAACTTTGGTGTATTTACCTAAAGAAAGTCAAAAATAGGGTTGATTATATACTTATGAACTCGAACACAAAGATTTACATATCGTTTATTTCAGGTATTATAATTATCGTAACAATTCTTTTTTGGAATTCCCACAGAAGTGAAATAGTTTATATAAGAGACCATATCAAAAGCTGTTCTAATGAGTTAGTTAAAGCACAAATTGAAAATAAAATACACAAGCGAGATTTTAAATTTGAAGGACAAGTTTTCACAATGACTTTTGATACTCTTGGCAAGCCAATATTCCTGCTGGAAGGAAATCCGGTTGAAGAAATCAGCTTAAAGTACAAAGGCGATAATTACTCAATTCAACTCGTTGACGGGAAAATCACGGTTGATGCTGAATAAATCATCAATACATTTTTCTATCTCTTGTTTCTATAAAAAGATAAAAAATATTGGTATATATAATAGTGAAACTACCACCCTTTGCTTATCATAAGGTCTTTAATCATATTTTCCATTTTTTGGTCAATGATGACTAACTTATTAGCTTCGGCTGTTTTAATTTTTTCTATTAATAAATTAATGTCAACAGGTTTTTCAATAAAATCCATTGCTCCGAGTTTCATTGCCTTTATACCTTTGTCAACTGTCGCATGACCTGTTAATATGATAACTTGCATATCCGGATGGTCATTCAGTATATCTTGCAGAACTGTAAGCCCATCCATTTCAGGCATTTGCAAGTCAAGAATAATTGCATCGTAATTTTCCTTTTTTACTTTTTCTACGACTGACAGTGGTGTAAATGAAGTTTGTACGCTCATGCCTCGATTTTCGAGCCGCTCTTGCAGAACTTCTACAAAATCCTTTTCGTCATCAACTAATAATACTTTCTGAGCCATGTAATTTCTCCATAATTTATTTTTAAATATTTATTTGCAATATGAAATTTTTTCCATCAAGGCCTAAAATCAAATTTCCTTGGAACGATTCTAAAATTCGGCTAACTTTTTTAACAAATAAATTAAAACTTTGTTCATCTAATACTTTGTCATTTAAATTAAAAATAACATTATAAACTTGATTTTCAAAATTAATGGTAATTTCCAAGTTTGTTTCTTTTATAATGTTTTTTAGGATTAAATCCAAACAATACCAAATAAGGTACTCAAAGTTAAACAAGTTTGTTTTTATCTTATAATTTTTGCAAGGTTTAATCAGGTTAATCTTCATTGCTTTTGATTTCGCTATTCTTTCATAGATTTTAAGCATATATTCCGTAACTTCGTAGATATCGAATTCGACGATGTCTTCATCAACACTATGGGCGAATCTGTTTAAACGGTAAATTATTTCGTTAGCCCTGCTTATTTGAATTTCTATTTTTTTAGCTATACCATCGAGTCTATGAGGACTAAGGACAAAACCTTCTTCCATCATTGCTGAAATATCCTGGAGTAATCCTGCATTTTCATTGATGATAGCCATAACATTCTTAATATCATGTGAGACAGATGCAGTTACCTTACCGTTAAATATCAATGATTGCTGTTGCGTCAATCCAAATTCGTATGATATATTGTCATTCATTATAAAGCTCCTGTAAAATCTTTACGAGTTCGTTAATATTGATAGGTTTGATAAGGTAATATTTTTCTCCTGCTTCTGTAAGACCTGTTTCATAATCATCTTCGGAACCATGCCCCGTAAGAAAAATATACTTCATTTTGTTGAATTTATTTTGTAGTTGTTTTTTTATTTCAAAACCACTTGCTCCCGGCATTTTTACGTCAATAACGGCAATATCAAATTCGATTTCATCAGCCAAAGCAAGAGCCGCTCTGCAATCTGTAACCCATTCTGCCTGAAATCCTCTTATGCAAAGTCTTTCTGCCAAGGTTGATACCAATTCTTCTTCATCATCAATTAATAACACTCTCATAAATCCTGCTCTCCAAAATGATTCTTCTCAAATTTTATAGGCAATTTGATTTTGAATTTTGTTCCCATGTTAACTTCACTTTCTACAGAAATTGAACCTCCGAGTTTCTGCAATAACGTGTATGTAATTGATAGTCCAAGCCCAGAACCACCCAATTCATTCTTGGTTGTAAAAAACGGTTCGAATATTTTTTTAAGATTTTCCGGAGGTATCCCGCAACCATTATCTGCAATAATAATAACAACTTCTTTTTCATCTTCATTATAATAAATACTTGTGTTTAAAATACCTTTCTCTGGCATAGCAGCAAATGCATTGTTAATTAAATTTAAAAGAATCTGTTGTAATTTGCCTTTGTCACTTAAAATATTGGGTAAATTCTCTTCAACATCCAGATTAATCTTAATTTCTCTATGTTGTGCTTCCTTTTCCAGGAATCCTAAAACATCGTTGATAATTTCATTTATATCAACATTGCTTACAGTAACCTCTTTATGTTTTGCAAATCTTAATAATCGCTTAGTTATCTTTCCGCATCTTTCTACCGAAGCAAGAATGGTTTCTATGTTCTTTAACAATTTCTCATCGTGTTTATAAATTTCCTGTATTTTAAATTTGTCTTCGATTAGTCCTGCTTTTTCGTTGATTATTGCAAGCGGATTATTGATTTCATGTGCAATATTTGCAGCCAATCTTCCTATGGAAGCCATTTTGTTGGCATGTTCAGCAATTTGCATATTTTTTATCCTTCTGATGTCCGTAGCTTTTAACCTCCTGACAAAAAAGCTGGTAATTCCAACTATCCATAAAATAATAACTATTATACTAATTATCAAATATTCGACCAAATTAACGCTACTTTGTTTCCATGGCAATGAAAACTCCTTACTATCCTTGACTATCATCAGAATAAATGGAGTATCTTTCAAATAAATATAACCCATGACCAAATCTTTCTTGTCCGAATCTTGAAATTTGATAACTTTTGTTTCTTCCGAACGTTCAGGCACATCGAAACTCACTCTGTTAAATATTTTTCCAAAATATTTTGAGGAAGTTTGTAATATCCCCCAATCATTTATAATGAAAGCATCACCTTTTTCGCTTATTTCTATTTGTGATAACAGATTAATGAACCTTTCCTCGATGGTTGCCCTTAATAGGAAAAATGAACCGTCATTTCTTTCATGCTTAATAGCGATAGATAAATGAGGGACATTGCGATAGCCCAAAAATACATCTGTTATAAACTTATTTTCTTCACAAACTTTTTTGAACCATAACTGTTCGCTGTAATCCTTTCCTTCCAAATTGTATGGTCCTGAGTAATTAATTTGAATACCACCTGAGTCTATTAATCCCAAATCGGTAAATCCACCGTATGTACTCTTCAAATTTTCCAATAACAAATTCAAATTATTTCTATCTTTCAATTCCTCATAAGAGTTATTTGCTATTATGAACTCCAAAGCAAGTCTTCTCTCGTCTAAAAAAAATGATACGAATCTCGATGTATTGGATGTTAAATGCGATGTTTTCATCACAACTTCGCTTTCCAGCGCCTTTTGTGTAACCTTGTAATCAATTAAAGCAAAGAAGAGCAATGGAACAATCGCAACAAATGAAGAAAGAAGAAAAATCACAATCCAAAGTTTTTTAAAATTGAATAGGTGCTTACTACTGTAAGCAATTTCATCAAAGTTTTTAGAAAATAATATTTTAAATTTGTGAACAAAAGACATAATTTTTTCTATTTCAACCTTAATTAATATACAAATTTTAACAATTTTACAAATTCAAAAACTTTACAAACAATTTTATTATTTTCTCCTGATTTTCTCATAGGCAAGTTTCATTGTATCACTAAGAAGTTGAATATTTACCGGTTTTTGCAAATAGGCAAAGGCACCAAGATTCATACAAACCTCTTTGTCGGCTTCACTGCCGTGACCTGTTAATATGATAACCTCAATTTCAGGTTTTGTTTCTTTGACCTTTTTAAGAACTTCGATGCCGTCAATACCGGGCATTTTTAAATCGAGAACCATTACTTCAGGTTCTTCGTTCTGAATCATTTCAATTGCCGATTCACCATCATAAGCGATAGTAGAACCAATATTCCTAATTAATAATCTTTCGGATAATGTCTGAACAAATTCTCGTTCGTCATCTACAAGCAACACTTTTTGTGGTAAATCGAAATCATATCGCCGGTAAATATCGGTTTTATAATATCCTTTGCCGACTCTTGATTCAATAGAAGAAATTCCATCAATATTTCCCGCTATTTCTTTCAATTCTTCTTCAAGTTTGTTCAGAAAAAGAACATTTTTATTAATTATTAATGTTACCATTCCATCTCTTGAAATGACATCCACTATATGCCCGTTACGAGTTAGCTCAAATTCCACCTTGGCAGACAGTAAAAAATCCTTTTCAGCTTTTAAGGATGTGCGAGTTGGAAGTAAAACATTGCTTTCGATATTGTCCCTGACCAATTGAACAATTTCATTCATTTCCATTTTATCGCTTGGAATTATTATATCGTAAAGTTCGGATTTCCAAGGGTCAGCTTCTTTAAGAACAGAGTGAGTCCAAAAAGCTTTTCTGGAATCTGAATCATGGATTTCATCCTGAATTTTTTTGGGTTGTTTTTTTTCATTTTGGGCTTGTTCCAATCGAAATTGTTTGTCGGCTATTATGCAAATTCTCAAAATGTGAGATATTTCTCTAGGAATTAGGTGGGATATGTAACCGCTATAAATAATTTCTCGATTCGTTAATTCATTAGCAACTGCTAATTTCATACTGGCAATCGATTTTTCTCTATCATGAGTGAATTTATTGAACATGGATATTTTATCGGAAAAAGTCTTCCGGATTTTCTCAATCTCAATACCGGATAATTCCGAAGCTTTTTCGAGAATGTATTTATCGTCAATTATCCTAAAATGTGTTTCATCACCTAATTTTGCAACGATATTTTGTTCGTTGCAGTATCTTCCGGAAAAAATTGAAATGACTGACATATTATTCACCAATGGATTATTTCTTATAAATTTTCATTAAAGGACAATCTTTTTCAGTACTATCGGTATGTGCGAAATTATAAACTCCCAATATGGCTTTTTCCATAGTAGGATATATGTTTTCCAAACCGATATTTGCAAGTAAATGAGTTCGTTTGCACAAATCCATTACTGTTTCATTAACACCACTGAAGGCGATACCAAATCCGGCACTTCTGACTCTGTTTATTAACAAAGCCAATGCTTCTTCACCGGAAGCATCCATATCATTTACTCCGTTACAAACGATTATGATTTGTTTCAATTTTGTTTTTTGTTTTATTCTTTTATTAACTTCATCTTCGAGATAGCTGGCGTTTGCAAAAAACAATGGTCCTTCGAATCTGATAAGCGTTATATGTTCGCATTCACATAGTTTATGGGTTTCACTGTCTTTTAAAGACTCGTCTTCGTGTCTGGCTAATGTAGAAACCTTAGGTCTCATGCTATTGTACAAGAACACAACAAGTGAAAGAGCTACACCAGTATAGATTCCAATCTCAAGATGTGGTGCAAAGGATAGTGTTATGATAAAAGTAATCACAGAAATGATTCCATCGTACCATTTTGCCTTCCATGCGTGTATAAAACCGTTCACATTGATCAAACCTATTACTGCCATCATTATAATTGCGGCTAAGACTGATTGTGGAAGATGAAAAAGCAGAGGAGTAAAGAATATTAAACTTACTACAACCATCAAACCTGTTATAACACTCGACAAACCGGTTACAGCTCCAGATTGAAGATTTACTGCACTTCTGGAGAAAGAACCCGAAACAGGATAACTTTGACCAAATGAGCCGATTATATTTGCCAGTCCTTGACCAATAAGTTCCTGATTCGGATTAATTCTTTGTCCTGTCTTTGAAGCCATTGCTTTAGCTATAGCTATAGCTTCCATAAAACCGAGCAGAGAAATGATTATAGCAAAGGGTAAAAATTTAACTATTATAGTTAAATCGAACTTTGGAATTTGAAAAGCCGGCAAACCAGATGGAATGCTACCGACAACTTCACCTCCACCCATTACAATTAAAGAATCAGACTTTAACTTTTTATTACCGATTCTAAATCTCCAAATATTTCCATCGGTTCTGAATTTTTTCAATTCATTTAACGAAGAAATATTTTGATTTTCAGGAATGAAGAACTCATAATGATTATTATTATATTTTTTTAATTTCATTTCCCTCAACTGAGATTTCAACCTAACTAATCTTAATTTCTGTTCTTCGATTCTGAACTCGGTTCGCGTTAAAGCATGTTTTGCTTCCAATAAATCAACATTATTAATTTGTTTATTAATTAAATCCTCGATGTGAAGATTTCTTTTGGTGAGTTCATCAGCTAAAATTTTCAGAGTATCGACAACATGGTTGAATCTGTTGATTTTTAAAGTAATGCTTTCAGATTTTATTTGGTGGACTTTTATATATTTGTTATTCTCATAACCAATCAGATATGATATGACAGTAGATATTAAAACAGCTATCAAGACATAAGGAATTCTCGGATTTATCCGTTTAATAATGTACATTAACAGAATCGCACCAATACCAATGAGTAATGTTGGTATATGTGTAAATATAAAAGCTGATTCGACAACCTCAATAATCGTTTCATAATGATGAGGAGCGCTGTCAACAAACACTCCAAAAAGTTTCGACAATTGCGATGTTGCAATAATTATTGCAGCTGCATTCGTGAAACCATTGACAACAGGGTGAGATAAAAAATTTATTATTGCTCCTAAACGCAGAACTCCCAATAATAATTGAAAAACACCAACAGTAAAAGCCAGAATAATTGCATAAATGACAAACTCACTGCTGCCCTGTGTTGCAAAAGGTCCGAGTGAGGCAGCTGTCATAAGTGATACAACAGCGACCGGTCCGGTAGCTAATTGATGACTTGAACCAAATAATGCTGCAATCATTGGTGGTAAAAAGGAAGCATAAAGACCATAGTATGCAGGCAACCCTGCAAGTTGTGCATACGCCATGGATTGTGGTATCAAGACTAAAGCAACGGTTATACCAGCAGTAAAATCATTTTTTAAATGACTTTTACTGTAACCGTTGAACCATCTAAGGAAAGGCAATATTCTATTTATTTCCATATTTTCCTTAACAATCGAATTACAGATTGTAACTAATTTAAGGAAAATATCATATTGTTGCTCGTTATTACTTGATTATGTATAAAATAATGTTGCTGTATCACAAATGAATCATCAGGACTATTGTTTTGTCACCCCGAAGAACATCAACATTTATCGTTTGCCCCGGTTCGAGTTTATTAAGTCTTGCCATGTATTCATAAATGTCTTTTATTGGTTTTCCGTCAATAGCTACAATTCTGTCTCCTTTTAATAAACCGCCCATTTCTGCAGGACTGTCTTTTGTTACTCCTCCTACGCCAACACCGGATTTGTCCGAGTCACCGAACTCAGGCATAAAGCCCAAAGTAACTTTATATCTGCCTTTGCCTGAACGGGACTTTGGTCCTGATTCGGTAAAAGTAAGTGCTTTATCACGGTTTACAACATTTAAGACAACATCAAAAATATAATCAAGTACGGCTTTTTCACCCTCGAAATTAATTTTACTTATGTCATCTTCAGGTTTATGGTAATCTTCATTTGGTCCGGTAGAGAAAAAGAAAACAGGGATATTCTCAGCATAAAAGGGTGCATGGTCTGAGGGCCCGAAACCCTGAGCAGATTTTGAAATTTTCAAATTCCTTCCGTTAAGGAAAAAATCAAGTATGGAATCACTTTCTTTTGATGTACCTGTGCCACCTGTTAATATAGTATTATCATCTTTTAATCTCCCAAGCATATCAAAGTTGAACATTGTTTTTATTTTTTTCACATCAAAAGGTGCATTTTTTATAAAATAGGTTGAACCTAAAATTCCCATTTCCTCAGCCGAAAATGCGACAAAAATGATATTTCTTTTAAAAGGAGGATACATTGATGATAGCAAAGAATGTGATTTTATTTTCCTGGCTAATTCTATAACACCTGCAATTCCTGACGCATTATCATCGGCACCATGATGTACGGCAACAGTATCAGGTTTTCTCGAGCCGGAACCCGGACCACCCATTCCTAAGTGGTCGTAATGTGCTCCGATAATTATATATTCTTCGCTATTATCCGAAGGGAGCATACCGATTACATTCTGAGTTTCGGATTTCTTTTGTATTACTTCAGTTGTTGCTTCAATGGTTATTGATAATTCAAAACTGTTTGGTTTTGAGTTTTGATTAAGTTCTTTTTCAAGTTTCTCGATGGTTTTGTTGGTATCAGCTATCAATTTATTTGCCAAAGCTCTTGTGATGTTGTTCACAGGCAAATCAGATTTTGCATCAGACTTGTCATAATACAACGATAGCAATTCATCCTTTTTATTCAGATTGACTCCTGCAACAAATAAGACACCTTTAGCTCCCTTATCTTTAGCAGTTAAAACCTTGCTTCTTGCTTCGCTGTAATTTGAAAACCTGCTGTCTGACTTATCCATCTCCGGGTCACCCAAAAGCATCATTACCCATTTACCTTTGACGTCAATATCTGAGTAATCATTCCACTTCAAGGAATCTTTGTCAATATCGAATCCGTATCCTACAAAAACGACATCAGCTTTTAAAGTTGAATTAGCAGAGAATGAAAACGGGGTAAAATCCTTGTTCAATGACGTTTCTGTATTATTGAATTTTAATTTATTATTATCGGTTGCATTAACTTCGGTTACAACCTGAAAATTTTGAAAGTAATTGTCAGTGATTGATACTAATCCGATTGATTTGAATTGCTCCCTTATATATTCAGCAGCTAATTTGCCACCTTTTTCTCCGGGTTTTCTTCCATGAAATTTCTCAGAAGAGAGTATTTCAATATGTCGTTTGATATTCTCAATTTTTATTTCCTGAGATTGTAAGCTGATACACAAAAATATTAAAAGTAGTATCGTCATACTGAGTTTATCTAAGTATGAAATATTTATATTTGTTATTTTATAACGATTTTTCATAATAAATTTAATTAATTGTAAATTGTTCTGTTAATAAATATTTAGTGTCGAATATTTATCTGAAATATTACTTACTTCTCATCAGCAAATGCTGAAGGACAAAGATTTGATATTATGCATTCATTGCATTTAGGTCTTCTTGCAATACAAATTTTTCTTCCATGGCTGATAATATAATGAGTGAAAATTCTCCAATCATTTTCAGGGACTAAATCATTGAGTACTTTTTCTATCTTTTCGGCATTCTTGGTTTCGACAAGACCTAATTTATTTGATAATCGTATTACGTGAGTATCAACGACTATTCCGGCAGGTTTGAAGCAATGCCCCAAAATGACATTGGCAGTTTTTCTGCCGACACCGGGTAAACTCAGCAGTTCATCCATTGTCCCCGGAACAGTTCCATTAAATTTTTCTATCAATGTCTTAGAAGCATCTTTAATTTTCTTTGCTTTTGCTTTATAATAACCTGTAGAGAAAATTGCTTTTTCCAAAGCATTAATTGAAACGTTGGCGAAATCTTCTGGTGTTTTATTTTTTTTGAATAATTTTTCGGTTACCATATTTACTCTTTTGTCTGTGCATTGTGCAGATAAAATCGTAGCAATCAATAACTGAAATGGATTTTCAAACTCCAGAGCAATATCTGCTTCAGGATATTCTGCCGAGAGCAATTTCGTAATCTTAGCCAGTCTTTTCATTTTATTTTTCAAAATTTCCAATTATTAATCTCAATAAAATTTAAATTTGTTGCAAAAATATGATTATTGTTTGAAATAAGAAAATCGCTTAACATTAAACATTTTAAAAAAGCGAAGTACTCATCGGGGAATACTCCGCTTTATTTTGTCATTTGTTAAATAACAGTATACTTATTTGAAAAACCACAAACTTTTTTCATTTAAACATTGGGTTCTCTTTCAATCTCATATCTTCGTTTCCATGCGAATAAGTAATAAAACGCAGGAATAACGACCAAAGTCAATGCTGTGGAACTGATAAGACCACCTATGCTGACAATACCCAATGCCTGACGCATTTCGACACCTGCATCCCCGATTCCGAGTGCCATAGGCATCATACCAAGTATCAGAGCCATAGTTGACATGACTATCGGTTTCAATTTTGTAGGACATGCCGTAATTAGCGCATCACGTGTTTTCATTTTCTCTTCTCTACGCAATTGGTTTGTGTAATCGAGCATCAAAATTGCATTGTTAACAACGATTCCTATTAGCATTATAATACCCATCAAAGTAACGATGTTGAAGTTAAGGTCGAAGTAATATAATGACAAGATTACTCCTATCAAAGCCAATAGGACTGTTATCAAAATGAAAATCGGTTGTATAAAACTTTCGAGCATTGCCGCTAGCAACATATAAGTAAGTAAAACCGCTAGAAAGAATGTAAAAATCATATCTGCAAACATATCATTCATCATTTTTGTTGAGCCACCCCATTTCCATCCGTAACCGGGAGGGAATTTCATATCATCCATTCTTTTAGTGATTTCACTAGTAACATTTGCCAGCGAAATTTCCGGTGAATTTGAACCGTTGAATTTAATCGCAGTGTATTTATCTCTGTGCATTATAGTGCTGAAACTCTTGGAGAATTGTACATTGGCTACCTGGGATAACTTAAAGGTTCCTGCTTGTGAAACTAAAGTTATATTACCGATTTTTTCTGGGGAATTCACAGATTCATCTGTTAATGTAACTAAAACATCATATTCATCATTCGTTTCTTCGTATTTTGTGGAAACAAGTCCTTCGATTGATGCTCTGATGGTCAAAGCAAGGTCCATTGCTGTCAATCCTGTTTCTGCGAGCTTATCGCGATAGGGTGTAATAGTAATTTCCGGCTTTCCTTCTCTCGATGAGTTATCGAAATTGATTAAACCCGGAACACCCTGAAGTTTTCTTGTAACTTCATTTTTGATTTTTTCCAAAACAAACATATCCTGTCCCTGTATGAAGAATTCAATTGGGTCAGCCCCTCCCATTTCATTCGGAATCTGAACAAGTATTTTGGCATTAGGAATATCTGCAAGTTCATTGGTGAAAATCGGAATCATATCGAGTAATTTAATATTTCTTTTCTTCACATCGCAAAGTTGAACGGTCATCGAAGCAGTGTTTGTTCCTTTGTCAATATCGCTTTTTTTACCCAAGCTAGTCAGAATAAAATCAACTTCCTTATGTTTTCTGACCCGTTCCTCTATTACATTTATTACCTTTGCGGTTTCATCCAGATTATAACCACCGGGTAATTCAACAGTAATACCTAATTTCCCATTATCGAAGGACGGCATAAATTCTCCACCAAGATGAGGTCCATATATAACCCCAACCAATACAAGCATGCCAAAAGAAATAACAATAACAAGAAAACTCGCCCATCTGTTCTTTAAAATCATTTTAAGGATTGCTCTATAAAAACCGGACATTGTTTGTTCGAAAGTATCAACCCATTGCCCGAATCGTCCCCTTTTATTGTCCTTGCTCAGCAATCTCGATGCAAGCATTGGGGTCAATGTGAAGGACATGATGATAGACATAATGGTTGCAAAGGAAGCCGCCAATGCCAATTCCGCAAGGAATAACCCTACCATGGAAGACATATTGGCTATAGGAAGAAATACTACCATATTCGTTAATGATGATGCCAAGACGGCTACAGTAACTTCTGTTGTTCCTTCGTAAGATGCTTTCTTGTTAAGCTTACCCATATTCTTATGCCTGAAAATATTTTCAAGTACTACAACTGAATTCGCTACCAAAACTCCAACTGACACCGAAAGTCCCATCAGCGACATCATGTTCAACGACATATCGAACATTGAAAACATCAAGAAAGAAGATATTATGGATGTTGGCATGGATAACACAATTATTATTGTTGACCGAATATCCCCTATAAATAACAATAAAATAATTGATGTAAATATGACACCTAATATAATATTGCTTAAGGTATCCTCAACAGATGCCTTGATATAGACGGAATCATCGCTTATCAGTTCCAGACTGCAGCCCTCAGGTAATGTCTGATTAATTTCTGGTAATGCTACTTTTATTTTTTCGGCTATTTCAACAATATTGCCTTCAGGACTTTTAATAATTCCAAGGTTGACTATGTTTTCATCTTTAACTTTTGTTTTGTTATTGAAATAGATTGCCCTTTCCCTGATTGTCTTAGCTCCGTCAATAACATTTGATATTTCACTCAGTTTTTTATAACCAAAAAATGTAGGTATCTGAACATCTTTTAATGTTTCTATGTCGGGAAATTTACCTTCGAGTCGTACAGAAAATTCCTGGTCGCTTAGTTTAAAAAATCCTCCGGGTATATCCCTGTTTTGGACATTCAGTATTTGCATTAATTGAGGTAAGGATATACTGTTTTCATAAACGGTCTTATTATCCAGTTTAACCTGAATTTCTCTTTCTTCTCCACCGACTATATTTACTTTGGCAACACCTGCTATTTGCGAAAACCGGTCTTTTAGCTGTTTGTTGGCAACTTTGTGCAACTCTCTTGGGTCTATATCACCCCGTAAAACAATATTCATAAAGGGAAATGCGGCAAAGTCAACTTTTTGTATCAATGGCTTCTCTGCATCGTCGGGTAATTGATTTAAAATTGCATCAATCTTATCTTTAACTTCCTGATTTGCAATATCAACATCCTTGCTCAGCTGAAATTCCATGATGATAATCGAAACACTTTCCATCGAATAGGACTCAACTCTTTCTATTTCACTGATAGTAGAAATTTCATCCTCGATTTTTTTTGTTATCTGTGTTTCAATTTCCTTCGGACCTGCTCCCGGATAAACTACAGATATTGAAATAAAAGGTATCTGAATGTCCGGCATCTGGTTCAAATTCAATTTCCAATAGCTCAATGCTCCGAACAATAATAACAGAAGCAGGAACATTGTTACGAGTATTGGGCGATTTATTGATAATTTAGCTATAAACATTTTTTTCCTCCTATGACCTGTACCCCTATGTCAGCTAAGGATGACAAGTCGCATTTTATAAATTCATTATTTAATAATGTTAATCTTCATACCTTCACTCAGTTGAGTTTTACAGCAATTAATAATATTCTCCCCTTCGCTTAATCCTTTTAAAATCTCAACATTGATACCATCTTCCATGCCTAATTCAATTTCCCGTTTTTCAGCTTTACCGTTCTTTGCAACAAATACGAAGTTCTTTGAATCTTCCATTGTTATCAGGTTTCGAGGAACAATAATTGCATTTGGATTTGAATATACTTTAATATATAGATCAGCTGTTACTCCACTTTTTAATTTCCTGTGTCCATTAGGAAAATGAACTTCTACGGGAAAAGAATGACTACGGGTATCAAAAGCCGGTGATATTTCAGATACTCTACCGATGAATTCTTCACCATTATAAATAATAGTTGCAGGTAATCCCGGTTTGAAGTAATTTATTTCTTTTTCGCTGACATTGATAGTTGCTTTAATGACATCGAGTTGAGCAACCGTGAACAATGGTCTTGGTTGACCGGGGTTTGCTACAGGTGGAATTTCTCCTTCCTTAACAAATAATTTAATCAGAGTGCCGCTGAAAGGAGCTTCTACTCTGACCATTTGCTTCATTGCCTCAAAATTCCTTTGGCTGACTTCATAATTCAATTTTGCATTGTCGAAGTTCTGTTGTGCTGTTTCACCTGCATCCATAAGCTCCTTCATTCTTTTGTAAAGTTTCTCCGCATTTTCGAATGCCGCTTTTGCCTGTGCATATTGTAATGTAGGAACATCGGTTGGGAATTCGATTATTGTTTTACCTTCTTTGACAAAATCGCCAACTTTCGCATGAACCTTTTTAACATAATCACTGAAGTTTGTACCTTGTGTAGATTCTTTTATACCTGATAATTTGGCAAAGAAAGTCAGTTTAGTTTCAAATTCTTCTTTGACCACTTTTTTAATCTTTATCGGCAAACCTTTCTGGCTTTGAAGTTCCTCCATGCTTTTTGATTGGGCTTTTTCTTCTTTCATACACGAAACAGAAAGAAAGACAATACTGATAATCGCCAGCATCAAACCTATTTTCATTTTGTTCGTAAACATTATTTAACTCCTGTTTTATTATTTATTGTTATTTATCTCTTAATTAATTTTGTCTTTACAATTTCACCTGTATTTAACTCACCTGTTAACAATTTGATATCCATAATCGAGGTGATATATTCAAAAACTGCCTGAAGTTTATTAGTCTTTGCCTGCCGCAGTGCTATCTCTGCATTTTGAATATCTAATTGTGTACCTGTACCTTCGCGATATTTTACGTTTGCTATGTCATAAGCTTTCTGAGCTAAACCGATTGTTTTTTCGTGAATGTCAATTTGTGTTTCGACTTTTTTGATATTTAGAATTTTCGATTTAACCTGTGTAATTAAAAATTCCTTCATCTGTTCAAGCTGTTCTTCAGTTTGCAACGCAGCGATAGTTGATTGCTGAACCTTTTCCTTGGTGCGTAATCCGTTGAATAAGTTAATTGAAAAATTTATTCCTACAATTCCTGTATTATATTTCATAAAATCCCATGTATCGGATTGACCGCCCATCGAATAGCTACCGAATGCGGCTACTGTGGGCCAATAACCGGCTCTGTCAAGTTCAATCATCTCTTCATCAATTTGACTTTTAACCGAAAATGTTTTTAAGTCATAATTTTTATTCAAAACTTTTTCAATTATCTCATTTTCTGATGGTAATGAAGTTTTCTCATAAACAATATCACCAACTACATCTATCTCCTCATTTCTGTCTAATCCCATTACTACTTTTAAAGCATTTTTTGTATCGGACAAAGCATTTTCCAATTGTACAACCATTGGTCTCAAATTCTCAACCTGAACTTCAGCACGCAGTAAATCGAATTCCGCCACCATTCCCTGCTGATTGTAAGCCCTGACATTTTTCAAATTATCATCACCATTCTTTAAGCTTTCTCTCAGTATTCCGAGCATTTTATCTGTTAGCAATACGCCATAAAATGCTTTGCTTACATTTGTTATCGTCTTGGCAACAGCACCATGCAAAGATTCACGGGAAAGATTCAAATAAATCTGTGATGCCCCAATTCCTTTCAATACCGCTGAATTGAAAAGTATCTGACTTACCTGCAATCTGGTTTCATAAGAATTAGCCAATGCCATTGACATCAAACTGTACTTTTCCTTATACGGCTGATTATAGCTGAAAGGTATTGGTTCACCACCATTCGGGTCAGGTATCAACACGCCTATTTTCGACATAGTCATTAGCGTAGAATATGACAGTAAACTTTGGAAATCAATGAAAGGAATCTTTGGCTTTTCCAGATAATGCATGAAGTTTGCCGATAAGTCAACAGTTGGTAATGCATAACCGTATGCTTCATCCACTTTTGCTTCTGCTTTGCGTATCTCCATCATTGCCAATTTTGTCTCGGTATTATTCTGTAGTGCAATATCTATTGCTTCATCAAGAGTCAGTTGCCTTGATTGTGCAGTAAATAAGCTCGCATAAATGAAACAAAAAATCAGCAATAAGTTAAAAGTCCATTTTTTTGTTGTATGATTCATAATTTCTTTAAATAAAATTTATACTAATTTCTCTAACAAATTTCTATTCTATTTTTTCAAATTTCTAAATACTTCTTTCTACCTTTTTCTGTTAATGAGCCGGTTAAAAGCACATCAATTATATTCTGCAATGCTTCCTGATTGCTGATTGGCAAATCAGATAAAACTTCCGGTACAAGAATGTTATGAAGAGAATTATAATATATCAAATAGAAAATATCCTTATTTATATTTGGCTTAATAATACCCCTTTTTACTCCAATAGAATGCAATTTCGTAAAATTACTTCTAATCTGTTTTGCCCTGAAAATCTCTATTTTTTTCCACTGTTTTGGAGCATACCTTCTTAAATCCTCAAAAAATTCCTTAGTAAATGTGCATGATGTTTTTGACATAACATTCCAAAGTTTGTCCATGTTGAACAAAAAATCCGACTCAGATTTTTTTATGTCCTTAATTATCTGGTCAACATGTTTTTTTATTTCCCGAAGGTCTCTATCCACAATTTCTTCAAGCAATTTTTCTTTGGAAGGGAAATGCTCGTACAAGGTCCTTTTGCTAATGCCCAGTTCATTGGCAAGAAACTGAGTATTTACTTTACTATAACCATTTTTTGCAAAAGATTCCTTTGCTTTCTCGACGATTCTGTTTTTTATTTCAAATCCGGATTTTTCCATTTAAACTAATAAAACTAAAATATTTTTTTCAGTACCTTCAAAATTATAATTTTTGTTACAATTAATTTATTGTAAACGAATATTATTGACTTTAGTTTCAGCTGAACTCAAAAGTTTAATTATTGTAACAATTATGTTTTAAATAATATTTACAATATTAATATAAATTAATCAAAGAAAAGTAAATTTTTTTTTAAATTCATAATTTATTTTTGGCTAATTTCCTTATTAAATTTAGTATTAGCTAAAAAAAAAAGAAGTTTTCAGTTTTCTTTAACAGAATTTATCGTAAAAGGTCGTGTTTATTTCGTTGATGATTTGAAGTAATTAGAAAGTAATAAAAAAAATATAAATGGGGTTCAATAATGAAAAAGTTTATCTTATTTAATTTTATTATACTGCTATTTCTGGCTTTTACAGAAAGCGGCTATGCTGACTTCTGGCTGAAATGCAAAGGTCCTTACGGTGCTAAAATCAGCAGAATAGCTATCGATACCAGTACAGGATATATTTATCTTGCGACTATGACAGACGGTGTTTACAGAAGCACTACCAATGGGCAAAGCTGGAACTCATTTAATGAAACGGTTTACACAGATGATGCACCAAAAAGCAGGATGTGGATTCACAGGCATGTAAACGATATTGCAATTAGTGCTACAGGGGGTTTATATGCAGTAACTGATTCGGCAGGAATTTTTAAAGGAACTGTTAACCAGAACACCTGGGTCAAGAAAACTGTCCCAAACAATCCTGTCTTGAAATGTATTTACATTCTGAGCAATGGGAATATGCTTGCAGGCACGAACAGCTCTACAATAGCTAAGTCATCTAATGCTGGAGATGACTGGAGCATTGTAACCTCAGGTTTAAGCTCTGTAACTGATATTAATGCAATTACACAGGCAAATAACGACAACATTTTTATAGGAACGGAAAAAGGTATATATAAAATTTCGGATAACGGGCAAAGTTGGGTTAGCGTAGATAATAATGTTGGTGAAGTACATTGCTTTACAAAATCATCGAATGGCTTGGTGATAATGGCTGGTACAGATAAAGGTATCTACGCAAGTACAAATAACGGTGATTCATGGAATGCTCAAAGCAGTGGTATGCCTGCAAATACAAAAGTAATGTCACTGGCTTACCATAAGGACGGTTACTTTATCGCAGGAACCGAGAAAAATGGATTTTTCTACAGTACTCCCTCGACTTATGTCTGGACTGCCTTTAATACAGGTTTGGATGCTATTAAGATTGTAGCTTTGACAACAAACAAACAGGGAGAAATTTTCGCCGCATCTAATTTTGCTTTTTATTTAACTCCGAATACTTCAGGTTCATGGACAACATCTACTACCGGCTTAGGTTTGAGAACGATTAACCGTTTCGCATCACAAGCAGATAAAGCGGATGTTTTGGCAGCAACAGATTTAGGAGTTTTCAAAACGACCAACAGCGGTGAGAACTGGACACAATTAAACCAAGGTTTGAGTGATAATCTCGATGTATCGGCAATTGTCAGAGCAAGAAACGGAAATTTATTTGTCGGGACAAAAGGAGATGGATTGTACTTTTCGACTAACCAGGGAGCAAGCTGGAACAAATTGACTGACCCGAATTTTACAGCAACAGATGTTACAACTTTAGATACAAACAAGTTAGGAATTTTGTGGGCTGGAACGAAAAATCAGGGTGTCTTTAAAAGCAATGATATGACTGGGATGTCTTGGACAAGGGGAAATGGGTACAACATTGAGAGCAAAGAAATATTGTCCTTCGTTGAGGGTGCTAATAACGTTACTTATGCTGGTACGGCTAATGACGGATTGTACAGGAAAACCGACTTAGAACCAAGTTGGAAAAAACTTGACCAAACATTCGTCGGTGGAGGTTATACTATAAACGCTTTAGCTTATGCCCCAATTGGAACCGATGGAGTTCTTTATGCGGCTACCAACTCAGGTATTAGAAGGTCAATAAATAATTCTCTAAGTCCCTGGAATGCTATCGGTGGTACATTACCGAATATAGCACTTGCAATAACTGCTTGTGAGAACGGGTGGGTACTTGCCGGTATAAAATCAAGGACTGCAATATATATTGATTCGACAACAAAGAATGGTGATACATGGGTAGAGATCAAATCCGGCAGCGCTATTAATAACTATGAAACACAAACCTTTGCTGTAAGTGGTCGCGGCTATATTTTTGCAGGAACCAAAGGAGGAGGATGTTACAGAAGTGAACAGTCAACAAGTACAAGGATTCTGATAATCGGTACCAATCAACCTGACAATATAAAAGCACAGCAAGGAGATAAAATAAGTTTCAATTTAAATGTTATTGACGGTGGTAAAAATCTTGTTTCAGCGGTAACGGTTGTCGTAAAAAATGATATGGGATTGACAATCGGAGATTTGACGACAAATGCTTCGGGTGCGGTTTCTTTGGATGTTACAATTCCTTCGACTTTGGCAGACGGGACATACTCCATAACGTTTAAGGCAAACAGTCTCGGATATATTGAAAGTGAAGATAAGGTTGTTTACATTGATGTTCAAAGGCAAAAGATTTTCCTTGATATTGACAACAAAGCTGACCTGTACTTAGACTGGGAGCAGGAGTATAAATATAATATCATCGCTAAAAGCAAGGATGAAAATGGTGTTATCATTCCGAATATTTCCATCAAAGTAGATGATAAACTGAAAAACATTCAAAAAACTTTAACTACTGATGCTGAAGGCAAAGCTGAGTATAAAGACATAGTTCCATTGAATCATCCGGAGCAGGCATACAAAATTTTGTTTGAAGCTACTGACCCAACGGCATATTATGACAGTGCTTCTGCTGAAAGAACTGTGGTGGTTGACCACAATGATATTGTAATTAATGGACCAAGGGATGTTTGTGTGACTAATACATACAGATATACAACTGAGCCGATTGCAAATGCGACTTATACATGGAAAACCATAATTGGGGGAACATTCTTATCACCGACAAGCAACACATTCATTGATATAAAATGGGATACTCCACCTGCAGGTAGTTTTATTTTGGAACAAAAAGTTGGAAGCACACAATCTCCACCAAGAAAATTTGACGTAACAATATCCGATTTACCCGGTGTTACACTTGCTGATTTTCCAAATCCTATTTGTCCCAACGTGCCTTATGAACTTACCGGTGGGGACCCGCCAGGTGGCGTATATTCAGGAAAAGGCGTGAATAATGGTTGGTTCTATGGCGACAGTGCCGGAGGTCAGGGAACTTATCCGATAACATACACATACACAAGCGATGTTTCGCCATATTGCGTTGATTCTGCAACAAAAAGTATAACGGTGTATGCACTGCCAAATGTTACTTTGAATTTGGATTCAACAATATTTTGTCAGAGTTATTTTCCTTTCCTGCTTACCGGTGGTTTACCAACAGGAGGAACATATTCTGGTAACGGAGTTTCTAACAATATTCTTGACCCTGCAGCAGCTCCATTAGGTACGAATGAAATTACATATACATACACAGACGGTACGACAGGATGCATAAATAGTGCAAAGCAAAATATCACGATTAATCCGGCACCTGCGGCGAGTATAAATATTCCAGACCCTAATATCTGTGAAAGTATTACTGATTATGATTTGTCGGATAAGGGTTCGGAAGCAGGCAAGTTTTCAGGTCCCGGTGTGAACTTTCAGACACAAAAATTCAATGCGCAGACAGCAGGTCTTGGCACACACAGACTAGTTTTTGTTACAGATAGAAAGACAGGCAATTGTCCGGGTATGGCAGAGATTTTTATAACTGTTGTAACTGTGCCATTAAAACCGACAATAACTCCAGGTCCAACTCAGACTAATCCAACTTATCTTGAGTCATCGTCATTAAGTGGAAATACCTGGTATAGGGAAGGTACAATAATCAATATTTCTGAGGGGAGAAACGAAAGAAGGATAAATCCGAGAATTTCAGGAAATTATACAGTAACCACTACTTCAGGAGGTTGTGAATCATTTCCTTCTGACCCTTTCAATTTTACCTATGTACCACCTAATGATTCTTTGGCAACTGAATTGAGTGAGCAAGGTGAGATTTTACCCGGGAAAATGGTAACTTTGGATATTAAAGTTGGTAGTGAAAAGGTCATAAAAGATAATAGCATTGACTCAATAAGTTTTGACCTGGTTTATAATGCTTCGATGCTTTACCCTGAATTCACACCAATGGGTACAGTTGTTGACCACATAAGGACAATTCCGATTGGTATTAAAATTGATACAAATCAAATCTCGAATGGCAGTAAATTAATATCATTGGATTTTAAAGCTACTGTTGGCAGTGAAGAAAGCACTCAACTAAAATTTAATAATTTGATAGCATGGAGCAATAAGATAGATACTAAATCTGATATCGGAATAAAGAATCTTAATTTTAGTATCAAAGTTAATAAAAATAGCGGTAATGCATTGTTGTTTGGAGTACCTCCATTACAGATTCTAATGAGTTATTCAGTTATGCCGAATCCCGCAGGAGAATTATTCAAGTTAGATTATTCAATTAAAAAAGAATCATGGATAAAAATTTATATTACTAATATCAATGGTCAAATATTAAAGAATATATTCGAAAGTGAAACCAGGGAAGAAAATAACTCATTGGATATTGATGCTTCTGAGCTTAATACAGGGAATTACTACTTGATAATACAGACTGTGTTTGATAAGGTTGCAGTACCTTTGCATATTATTAAATAGTTTTGATGGGAAATATAACTAATTGGATTTTAATTTTTTTGGAATAGGAAAATAAAGTATATCGGGAAAAAATAGATGAGAAAATTTTTATTGCTAAGTTTATTTTTGGTTTTTTTCAGTATTAGTTTAAACGCACAATCTGTCGCTGAGGTTCAGCGAAAGCAGGATTCATTAGGGTTGTATTCATCCAAGTACGGCTTGTTTGCCGGTATGGGATATAATATGCATAGTGCATCTGATTTTTATGGATTTTATATGAATTTACCTGATGGAGGAGTAACAAGTTTTTCAGGCATTGGAATTAATTTAGGGGGGATTTGGGAGATTCCTCTGAATCAGAAAATGAATATTCAAATTAGAGGAGGTTTATTTGACTTAAGCGGGGGATTCGAACTGAAATATGATGTTCCCAATGTTGGTACTGATGGTGAACCGGTTACTGCAAAAATGAATGCTACATTTGATGCCAGTTTGACGGGTATCGGCTTGGAACCACTTTTTTCTTATGAAGTAGCAAATGGAATTAACATATTAGCAGGTGCTGATATTAATTTTTTAATTTCCTCAAAATATACTCAAAATGAAGTTATTACTAATAAAAATGACGGTGTTCCTCCTTTTACAGATAATAATTTATGGGAACATAATACTGTAACATCTGCTACTGATATACCTAATGCAAGTGCGTTTCAACCGGGATTGGCTTTTGGAGGGAGTTATGAATTAAAGATCACACCCAAATTCATAACAAGTATTGATGTTTTGTATTCACTTGGCTTGATGAAAATTACAAGCACTCCTTCATGGGGAGTAAGTTCAGCTCGTTTTGGTGTTTCAGCAAAATATGTCGGTGACAGACCTTGTCCTCCTGGAATGACAAGAAATGCACAGGGACAGTGTGAAGAGCTTCCATGTCCTCCCGGCCAAATCAGAAATGAAGATGGTGAATGTGAATGCCGCAAAGGAATGTTCGTAAACAAAAAGGGTGATTGTGAGTGGCCCCCCTGTCCCGAAAGAAATCAGAAAAGAAATGAAATCGGCGAGTGTATTCAGTTCCTGTTTGCAGAAGTTAAAGCCGAACCGATATTGACATCCGGACTGCCTGCGGAGAGTTCCGATATTGAGTTGAAAGAAGCGGAATCCATTACCGAACAGTCTATTTTAAATTATGTATTCTTCGATGAAAAGAGTGCTTCGATACCAAGCAAATATGTAAAATACAATAATGATGACCAGGCAGTAAACTTCGCCGAAGACAAGGTTGGGGATGCGGGAAATATTCTGAAAACCTATTACAATGTTTTGAATATACTTGGGTATCGTCTTTCAGTGAATCCATTTGCTAATGTTGTACTGCAAAGCTATAACATGGGTGGCAGCGAATCGAATATGACGGATTTACCGGACAGAAGAATTGATTCTATTTCACTATACTTGCAAAATGTCTGGAAAATACCCGACTTCAGAATTAAACGGCAGGTTTATAATCTTGCACCCGATGTGGCACGTTCAAGTGATAAACAACTATTAGATGAGTATAGAAGAGTCGAGTTCATCATTGATACTGCTAACATGAATATTTTAAAACCAGTGAAAATGAAAAATCTTGTTTTGAGAATGAACAGACCGCGAATTGACTTTTTGTTTGATGTGATGCCTTTGACGAAAATTGACTCATGGAGTTTAAAAGTTACCCAAGGCAACAATATATTGCATGAGGTAACGAACAAAGTTCCTTCTGACAAAGATAAACCGGTTGAATTCATTAGCTGGTTTGCAGGTGCTTCTGCGAATAAAATCAACCCTGATGTAAAGTCATTAAATTATTTTTTGGAAGTTAAGGACAAAAACGGAGAAGTTGCAAAAAGCGAAAAGACAATCAATTTGACTCATGTGAAGTTTGACCCTGAGAGAAAGCCGGAGGATATTGATTCCACATTCAGAATGTACTATTACTTATTCAACGATACCGATGTTAACAGGGATGTCAGAAATATGTCGAGATTCTTTAATGATATTGAATACGACCCATTTAATTCAAAAATCTCGATAACAGGTTATACTGATAAAAGAGGTGATGACAATACAAACAGGTTGCTAAGCGATGCAAGAGCAAGGGAGTTGGCTAGCTATCTTAAAGAAAAGAAGGAACTCAATTTGTCGAGAACCTCAGCCACCGGTCGCGGATTCGTAGAGTTGTTCGACAATTCGCTTCCCGAAGGAAGATTTTACAATCGTTTGGTCGTTGTCGAAATTTCGACACCAATGAAGGAAAAAGAAAAAGTCGAGGATTTGGTCGAAGGTTGTTTTGTGCTGATTTATTCGGATGAAAATGAATTGAAATCTAAATCTGTTCTCGATTATTTGGTTCAAAGAGGAGCTAAGGATGTTTATATCGAGAAATATTACATGTCTTCGCTGGATAAAAATTATTATAGAGTGCGTTCAAAATCATTTAACGATGTTCGTGAAGCAGTAAATATAAGAGCAAGATTGGGTGTATATCTCAGACAGTTAAACCTGGAGAAACCCCCAACTGTTGAATGTGTGAAAAAAGAAGTAAAGTAACTATAATTAAGTTAATTTTTTATTATTTGTGAAAAATTATTAATTTTAACAGAATTTATTAAATCGAATAAAATTAAGTTTAACATATATTAGCAGAGTTTGATATGGCAAAGAAGTTAAGATTATTATTGATGCTTGCTGTTTTATTGCAATTTACCAATAATATTGATTTGAAAGCACAGGGTGGGGAAGCCAAAGCTTATGTTCCTGACAGAATAATAATGTGGGAAAAAGTAGGGCAAAGGGAAGTTTTGAAGAAGTGCGAAGAGCATTTAATCATATATGTCGGAGCAGAATCGGAATTAACATATATGAGGTACATTGAGTCGAGAATCGAAGATGAGTATATTCTTGAACTGGCTTCTCATGCGACTCAGGCAAAACCCAAGCCCATTGATGTTACTCAAAGTATCATTATTCCTGCAGATGGTTCTTCTCCGATAGCATTGAAGAGAACATCGGATAAAGCCGCCCGTGAAATTGTTTTTTCAAAAATGGGACAAAAGGAACAGGTATCGAATGGTGAAACTGTCAATATCAGGTATGATGGTGTAAATCCTGATAAAGTTTATATATCTTACGAGTCTTTCGAGGATGGATATTATCTGGAGCTTTCGTCATTGATGGAACAGAAACTGGTAAATTTCGGGAAGAGGTGTCAATCATTTATAGTGGCATCTCCGGCAACAACAACTATAAGGGTTGACGAAGCAGTGCGATATGAGCAGTTGATATGGACACCCAGAGAGGATAACTCATGGGAAGTGCGTATTGGAACTGTCGAGCAAGGATGTAAGAGTGTGGCTTTAGAGGCGATAAAAAAGCTGAGAACTCGTGAATACGAAACGGCAGTTCCAATGGAAAAAAAGGGTACAAAAGGCAGGTAATTTACTAATAATTGGTAATTACTAATGAAAATCCTTTTTATTCGTTATAACCATGAGTTATTGTGAATAATTTAATTAAAGGCATGATTTTTAACATTACGTTGTTATATTTTTAAATAAAACTTGGTTTCAAATGAAAATGAAAAATTTATTAAAAGTAATTTGTTGCTTGGAATTTGTTTTTTTTGTTACAACTATGAATTCTCAGGAGACCTGGGAGACGTTGAATGAGAAGACATTAAGTTACATTAATCAGGGGAAATATGAAGTAGCTGTTGAATTTGCCCAAAAAACTTTGAGGCAGGCAGAAAAAGAATATGGCAAGGACAGTAAATATTATGCAACATCACAAAATACTTTGGCACTACTTTATCAGCAATTGGAGGAATACCAAAAAGCTGAACCATTGTATGTAGAGTCAACAAATGCTTTTAAAAAATTATTCGGGGACGGACATCCGTTCTATGGGCGTTCGGTACAAAATCTTGGTACATTGTACCATCAGATGAACAAGTTTAAGGAGGCAACGGAAAATTTTAAATTAGCCAAAGAAATTTACTCTCAAACTTATGGGGGTAACAGTATTGAATATGCGGGACCGGCATATAGTCTTGCGAAACTTTATTTTGAGGAAAAAAAATACAGGGAATCAGAAAAATACTTTTTAGAAGTAATACCGATTTTTAAAAAAGAATACGGAACTGAAGACAAGGTAACAGTTATGAGTTATATAACACCTTTGTTTGAATTGGCAACACTTTACAAAGTACAAAGACAGTTCGAAAAAGCGGAACCCATATATCAGGAAATAATTGATATTTACAGACAAATATATACCGAAAACTCATCGGAATATGCACATGCTCTGAGCAATTTGGCTGACATTAAGGATATATTGGGAGAACAAGATATAGCCGAAAAAATGCTTGACTCGGCATTAAATCTTTATGACCGTTATTATGGTCCAAGGAACCAGTATTATACGAAAACCATACAACGTTTAGCCAGGGTATATGACAATCAGGGGAATTACGAAAAAGCTAAAAAGAACTGGATTACTATTTTAGATGAACATTTAAGCCAAATAAATAATTATTTCCCCTCGCTGAGCGAAATTGAAAAAGGTAGATTTTACAGTAATATTAGCCCTAATTTTGAGGAGTTTGATTCGTTTGTCATCAAATGGATGAAAAAAGATAAAACTCTTTTAGGTAGAATGTATGACAACCAATTGGCAACAAAAGCACTTCTTCTCAATGCTTCGAGCAAAGTGAGAAGGAGAATTTTGAACAGCGGTGACAGGCAATTGATTGAAAAGTACGAAAGTTGGCGTTCAATTAAGGAAAAGCTTGCTACTTTTTATTCTCTGACTAAAGAGAAATTGGAAAAAGGGAAGATTGACATTCCAATGTACGAAAAGAAAGCAAATCTTATCGAAAGAGAATTGAGCAAGGAATCCGAGATTTTCGCTCAGGAATATTCCAAAAAACCTGTTTCATGGAAAGAAATTCAAAGTTTGTTGAAACCTGGTGAAGCAGCTATTGAAATCGTTCGTTTTCGGCATTACAGCAAACATTGGCTCGATTCAATCTATTATGCTGCCTTGATTCTTGATAGTAAAACCACTGATGGACCAAAACTTGTATTACTTTCGAACGGCAAACAACTAGAAGACGAATACCTGAAATGTTATAAAAATATGATTCGACATCAGCTTTTTGATAGGGATTCTTATTGGGCATACTGGGAAAAAATCCAGGAAAACCTTGGAGAAGACATTAAATCAGCTTATGTTTCATTGGATGCTGTTTACAATCAGATTAACTTAACAAGTTTGCAATTGCCTGACCAAAAGTATCTTTTGGATACTTTGGAAATTCATCTGGTTCATAATACGAGATTTATAGTTGATAAGGACAAATCGTCCGATGCTCTTGCTTCGAATTATGCCGAACTTTTTGGATATCCCAACTTCGATTACGACAAGACGAAAGAGAAAATTGCTCTTGTGGATAACAGCAAAAAAACATCTGAAATGATGAGTGTTGATTTGACAAGCAATAAACCTTGGGATAATTTTAAAATCGCCAAAGCAAAGGAGGAAATCAAACTATTGAAGATTACCGAATTGCCGGGAACAGAACAGGAAATAAATGAAATTTACCAGTTACTTTCGGGAAGTAATTGGAATACGAATAAATCTTTAAAAGACCAGGCACGCGAAGCGGTAATAAAAAAAATCAGCAACCCTAAAATCCTTCATATCGCAACTCATGGCTTCTTCTTAAAAGATATGGATGAAAGCCCCGATTCAAAAATATTTGGGGTTGACAAGGAATCCGCTCTGGAAAATCCATTGCTGCGTTCAGGTTTGCTTTTTGCCGGTGCATCAATCGAAATCTCAGGTGTTGGCAATAATGATGTGGATGATAATGATAATGGGATTTTAACTGCATACGAAGCAATGAACCTCGATTTGGATAAAACTGAGTTGGTAGTTCTTTCTGCTTGTGAAACCGGTCTGGGGGAAGTAAAAAACGGCGAAGGAGTTTATGGCTTGCAAAGAGCTTTCGAAGTTGCAGGAGCCAAAGCCGTCATAATGAGTTTATGGACGGTTGACGATTATGCAACAAGAGAATTAATGACTACATTTTATTCCAATTGGTTGAAATCGGGAAATAAAAAAGAGGCATTTAAAGAAGCTCAATTATTTATGAAAAATAAATATCGTTGGCCCTATTACTGGGGTGCCTTCGTTATGGTTGGTGAATGATAATTGACAACTTTGTTATTATCATGTTTACAGATTGGGGAAGCGATAATTTGAATGATAAAAGAGTTATTATCGTTATTCTAGGTCCTACTGCTTCAGGTAAAACCAAAGTTTCGGTTGAATTATCCAAATTGTTAAAAATCGAGGTCATTTCTGCTGACTCACGGCAAATTTATAAATATCTCAATATAGGGACAGCCACTCCTTCAGCTCAGGAATTAAAAGCAGTGAAGACTCATTTTATTAATAAATTAGACCCTGACGAATATTACAGTGCCGGAAAATTTGGAGACGATGCCGAAAAAGTTGCAAATGAAATTCTTCAGAATGGTAAAATTCCTGTTGTGGTCGGAGGCACAGGACTTTACATTCAGTCGCTTTGCGAAGGATTTTTTCACGATGAAAAAGATGAATCTTTGAGGAGCGAAATAATGACAAAACTCGAAAATCAGCTTAAAGAAAAGGGGATAAACTTCTTATATGATAAATTAAAGTCTGTAGATTCAGTATCTGTTGAAAAATATATTGATAAAAATCCCAGAAGAATTATTAGAGCTTTGGGGTACTATGAATTAACAGGCATACCGTTTTCAGATGCACACAAAAAATATCAAAAAAACAGAAATTTCAATATCTATTACTTTGGGATTGAATTTCCAAGAAAAGAGTTATATGAAAGGATTAACATAAGAGCCGAACAAATGTGGCATGGAGGATTGCTTGACGAAGTAAGATTAGTACTTGCCATGGGTTATCCAACCAATTTAAATTCATTGAATACTGTCGGATATAAAGAGGCAATTGCTTTCTTAAACGGGGAACTGTCGGAGTTCGAAGCTCTTGAAAAAATGAAACAAAACACTCGAAGATATGCTAAAAGACAAATGACTTGGTTTAGAAAGAATAAAAATATTATTTGGCTGGCAGGAAGTGGGAAAGAAATTGCAAAAAAAATTTATGAGAATATCGTAGTTTTGTTTAAGTAGATTATGATTTTTGTGTTATGTTTAAATCGAAAAAAAATAAAATCAAAAGTTATATATTCAGATTAGGATTCATTCTTGTTTTTTTGACTTGCTTTATTCTTATTGCACAAGTAAGCAAAGTTGATACTATTGTCGATGATGTTAATAAGGATAAGAAAAGTCCAAAGGAAAAACTCCGTAGTGAAATTGACAGGATTTTGTCATCTGCAGGATTGAAAGATACCAAATTCGGATTAGCGGTTTATTCTATTGACGAAAAGGAATATTATTATCAGCGGAATATTGACAACCAACTGACTCCTGCTTCAAATACAAAATTGTTTACTACGTTTTCTGCTCTTTATACTATGGGGCATGATTACATAATCAATACGGGTGTTTATACCGATGCAAAAGCAATTGACCCTGTGCTGAAAGGAAATATATTCATAATTGGGAGAGGAGATGCACTCTTAAAGGTCAGTGACCTCGAAGTTCTTGCTCATAAACTTCAATCTTTGGGAATAAAAAAGATTGAAGGAAACATCTATGCCGATGACTCATTTTTCGATAGCGTAACAAGTCGCAAGGATTACAGCAATGATGCTGATTTAGTCGAACCACTTCCCCCGATTACAGCATTAACTATCGAAAGAAATACTGCAACTGTCATTGCGACAGGCGGTGCTTCAGGTATTAATGTAACTGTCTTGCCCAGAAGTGAATCATTTATAATCGAGAATAATGCTACTTTGGCTCGAATACAAAAATCTTCTATGAATTTGAATTTTGTGGAAAATTCCAATGCGAGAACTATATTAAGAGATAACACTATATTATCGAATATTGGCGATGCACCACCACTCCCAAAAAGAAGGCAAAGAAGTTCCATTCGGATTTCAACATCTAAAATGGCTGATTGCAAGCAAAAATTTATAGTTAACGGGCAACTGCGTAAAGGGCAAACTTATTCTTATATGTATTTCATTAATTGTCCTGCTTTGGCTGTAGCCGGTGCTTTCAAAAATGCTTTAAATAATTTTGGAATAGAAGTAAAAGGAAATATTGCCGTTAAGCCAATCAGAAACCTTAAGACTAAGCCATTGTTTCTTGCGGAGTTTGGGAGACCGATAATGGAATTGATAGAAATCTGCAATAAGGAAAGTGACAATTTTCTTGCCGAAAACTTATTTAAAATTGTCGGTGCTTACGCAGGGTCTTACGATAAAACCAGCGATAAATCGAGAGCAGTTAAAAAGTTGATTTACGATAGTTTGGGTATTGATTTTAAAAAATGTCAGATAAACGATGGTTCAGGTCTATCCCGAAGAAATCTTGTAACAACAAGGGCTTTGGTTGCAACATTGATTAAATCACAATACTTACCCTTCGCAGAAAGCTTTTACAATTCATTGGCTGTAGCCGGTATTGACGGGACACTATACAAGAGAATGGTGGGAACAGCGGCAGAAAATAATGTTTGTGCAAAAACAGGAACACTTAGAAATGTGAGTTCACTTGCCGGATATGTGAATACTAAAGATGGAGAACTGCTCGCTTTTGCAATGATTTTCAATGGTCCTTATGTTTACAACTATAAAGCAACAGAAAACAAAATTGCAATATTGTTAGCAGGTTTTTCAAACAATGATTAAGATGGTAAAAATTTCTGATGTCATCATCGTATTATCGGATTGTAAATGTCTATTTTAATTTTCAATTCTTTCAATCCCTTTTATTCCTTTAACTGACAGAATCTTTGTAAATAAAATATTAATCGAACCGGTATCGTTAATTTTAATATGAAATAATGCTTCGAATTCGTAATTTGTAGTGTATAAAAATATTCTTTGAATATTCTCAAATCCAATTTCATTTCGTAAATCATTTAACAATCCTTTACGCTCTTGTGCGATTACTTTTAATTTAATGATTTGACTTTTTTGAGTTGTTTTTACCTCGAATTTTTCATCAGATATCTTGAAATAATTGTACAACTTAACTACAGCTTTATTCGTAATCACAAAATTTTGCCATTGGGTATCCGGTTTGCTTTTAGGCGAAGTGATTAGTTCAATTTTATCATGATTCGTCATTTCATAATCGAGTGATTTTACTTCGCCATTTACTTTTGCCGATATCAAATTCATTGCGACATTTTCCGATACCGCAAAAGCAAGGTCAACAATACAGGAACCAGCAGGCAAGATATAAGAATCTCCATCCTTTATGTGAACTACAATATCATTGCCATATAAGTTAATTTTAATAGAGCCCCAAATCTTTTGAATTGCATCCTTTTCGCCCGTCTTCATGATCTCCTGCATCCAATCAACCCATTCCTTGACGTCCTCCTCTTCCAATGAAAGTGGCTTTGATATTTTAAGAAGTGACGCCGCCGCTATTATGCCTTTATCTACTATGATGTCCATTTCTTCAGTGCGGATGATTACTTCTATTAGTTTGCGGTTTGGTCCTAAATGAGTCGAATGCAAAGCCCTGTATAAATTCACTTTAGGTCTTGAAATGTAATCATCCAGTGAACTAACTGGTCCAAATATATTTGCGATTATACCGTAAGCCCTGTATGCCTCAGCATAATCCTTTGTCATCAGTACAATAACCATCGAGTAAAAATTATCAATCTCCTCCAATGTCTTGCCTTCTTGGAGCATTGTGTATATTTCATAAACATGTTTATGCTCCATCGTGAGAGTATGAGGCATATTTCTTTCCGACAGCTTATTGTTGATTGTTACAAGAAAATTACGTATGAAATTCAAAAAAGTATTTCTTTTTTCGTTCAAAGCGGAATGAATATTATTGAATGCTTGTTTGTCAATAAAGTATAAGGATAAATCTTCCAGTGCTTTTTTTACCCTCGTTAATCCCAGTCGTTGGGCAAACGGTGTGTAAAAGTTCAATGTTTCCTCGGCTATTTGCTTTTGTTTGCTCTCGCTAAGATAATAAAGTGTTTTCATATTATCCAACCTGTCTGCCAATTTAATAAGTATTACTCTTATATCTTTGATTAAAGCCAAAAACAACTTCCCGTATGTAGCTGTCTTATCCATTTGCCTTGTCATTGTTCCCCGAATTTTCGTAACAGCTTCAACAATCTCAGCAACATCTTTTCCGAATTTTTCCCTGATACTCTCCATTGTTACACCTTCAACATCCTCAATCGTATCATGCAACAATGCCGCCACTATGCTTGCAGTATCCCTAACTGAAAAATCCGTCAATAATGCCGCGGCTACTTTCAATGGATGTGTATAATACGGCTCACCGGATTTTCTGGCAACACCTTTATGGCTATCAACACAGAAGATAAAAGCTTTTCTGATTTCTTCCTCATCAAATTGTTCCAAATGCTTCGAACATAATGTTAACAAAAAAGTCAAATCCTCATTATAGTTTTTGCCAAAGGGATTTTCCTTTTCCAATGGAATTTCGTATATCGGTTCAATTATTATTTCATTTTTTTGCATTTTTCCTTCCAGCTATATGTTTTAAGCTATAAGCAAACGACTATTTTATTATTTTCCAAAATATCCTTATTTTAATATTAAATAAAATTACATAAAAAAATTAAATAATGAACAATGAATCGAGAGTTATTTTTACTCGTTTAATAAAAGACTAAAATAATAAAAACTTAAATAACTAATGGCTTTTTTATATGAACAGACGCCAAATATTAATTACAGGACTTTTAGGGTTAACATTGTCTGCTATTCCTAAGAGATTGATTTCTCAAATGAAACATAAGAAAATTAAACCAAAAGTCCTAACTGAAGGTTCTGTTGTTGGTATTATTGCTCCCGCAACATCAGTAAGCGACCCGGTAGATATTCAAAAGGCAATGCAGGTCATCCGCCATTACAACTTAATTCCCAAAATTTCTGAAAATTTGTTGAAAGGTTCCGGCTTTAAGAGCAGGAGTATTGAAGAAAGAGTTGAAGATTTGCACAATATGTTTCTCGACAAAGATGTAAAGGCGATTTTCTGCATTCGCGGAGGTTATGGCTCAGCCCAATTGCTCGATAAAATTGATTTCAATATTATAACAAATAATCCAAAAGTATTTGTCGGATATAGCGATATTACCGCCTTGCACTTAGCAATTAATAAATTTTCTGGGTTAGTTACATTTCACGGTCCTGTAATGCTTTCGGCGTTCACAAACTATACTGCTGAACATTTCCGCAAAGCTCTTTTTTCTGCTGAACCTATAGGTGAAATTTCAAATCCTGATACAATTAACGGAATAAGACCTGCATTTCCTTTTAGAACAATTGTTCCGGGAATTTCATCAGGAAACCTGACCGGGGGTAATTTATCGCTCATATCCTCACTTATGGGTACAGCATACGAAATTGAAACTGAAGGAAAAATTTTATTTCTCGAAGATGTGGGGGAAGAACCCTTCAGAATTGACAGAATGCTCACTCAGTTAAATCTTGCTGGTAAGCTTGAAAAAGCGGCAGGTATTGTCTTTGGTAGATGCACAGATTGCGATAAAGTATCTGATGTTTGGGATTACTCTCTGAATGAGGTATTGGACAAACATTTATCAAAATTAAAAATTCCAGTTCTGTATGGTCTTCTTATTGGGCATACTCCTGAGCAAGTTACAATTCCTTACGAAGTTCAGGCAACATTAAATAGTGATAAAGGAATTTTGAATGTTATTGAAGTATCATTCGAATAATGGGTAACTTTAGGATGGTTTATTTTAGCCAAAAGAAATCAAATATCAAAAAAACATTTGAAAATATGGTGTAATTCTGCTTAAATTTCGTTTTATCATTAATTTAAAACTATAAATAAGAAAATGAGGAAAATACTTGTTATAGATGATGCAGAGTTTATCCTGGAAAGCACTTCAACATTGTTGAAATTTGAAGGTTATGAAGTTTTTACTGCAACAGATGGAGAAGCGGGTGTGAAACTTGCATTTGAAGCTTTACCAGATATGATTCTATGTGATATTTCAATGCCTAAAATGGATGGATATGGAGTTTTAAAAGCTATTAAGGAAGACAGGTATTTATCTACTATTCCGTTTGTTTTTCTGACTGCCTTCGCTGAAAAAGTTAATATGCGTGCCGGTATGGCTAAAGGAGCTGACGACTATATCATTAAGCCATTTACAAAAGAAGATTTGATTGCGGCAATAGATTCCCAATGGAAGAAATACACATTGATTGACCAAAGAGTTCAAAAGCAGGTTAATGAAGTTGGGAAAAATGTAACTTATGTTCTGCCACATGAATTTAGAACCGCACTTAATGAAGTCATTGGCTCAGCAAAGTTCTTAATTTCCGGTGCTGGTACTGTAAGTAACGAAGAAATTAGGGAAACCTCTGAAGATATTGTTTTCTCCGCAAACCGTTTGTTGAAGATTACCGAAAATTTCCTTATTTATGTAAGCATAGAATCATTTGATTCAAATCCTGAAAGAAGAAAGCTTTTAAGAGAATGCCTAACCGAAGAACCGAGAGGAATAGTTCAGGATGTCGCCAATGTTACATCATATAAACATAATCGGAAAAGTGATTTAGTGTTTAAAATGCACGAAACTTGTGAATCGGGTATCATCGCTGATAGGTTAGTTCTTGAAATTTCATCGGAAAGTTTTTCAAAATTGCTTGGTGAGTTGATTGACAATGCCTTCAGATTTTCGGAAACTGGAGAGAAAGTAGAAATTTTCTGCTCAGTGGAAAGTGGATTTTTAAGGATTAATATCAAAGATGAAGGCAGGGGCATGACAGCAGAACAAATAAAAGAAATTTCTGCATTGACTCAATTTAACCGTGCGTTGTACGAGCAGCAGGGTGTTGGATTGGGTTTGGTAGTTTCCAAGAAAATGGTGGAAGTACATGACGGCGAATTCAAAATTACTTCAAATGAAGATAAAGGTGTAACTATCAGTTTTACTTTACCTTTGCATGTTTATTCATAATATTGCACAAAATTGTTTAAATTCTCATCCATAGTGTCCAGAATATATTTTATCAAACACTATATCATTATTATTGTATCTTTACTGTTTATATTCAATTGTAAAACTTTATCCTGTGAAATTCACTTTTCGATAATCAAGGGTGAAAAGGATAAATATGCAAAAGGAGATGAACTGATTGTTAAAGTAACTGTGCTACTGACACACAGAAATTGCCCCGAAGGAATTCAAAGTACAAAATTTGAAACAAAGGGTCTCGAAATTTCACAGGCAACAAAATGGAAGGAAGAAAATTCAACGACTTTTACAAGGAAACTCAAAATTATAATAACTGCCGTTCAAAACCAGGAAATCATTATCAATGCTATACGGAAGTGTGAAAAGGAAGGTGGATTTGCATCTTTGGTCTTATATAAACCTTGATTTAATCATCTATGAAAATAAGAGTATTAATCATATCAATTTTAACTACTATCATTTTGTTAAGTATTGACAGCCAAGCTCAATGTGGCTCTTGCAACAAATGCGATGAAAATGCTTACCGGCTCAATAAAAAGAAAAATAATATATTAGTTCAAGTTGACGGAAGCGAACAGGAAAAACTTTCAGTGCAGAAAAAATCTGATGATTTCGAGGAATTTACCGACTTTAAAGATGATGGACAATCTTATGAAACCAAATCACAAAGTAAAATTCTTAACTCACAACTTAATACACTTTTATTAGTATTTATTGCAGTCATACTTGCGGGAATCTTTGTCAGGTTCAAGTCCACACGACATTTTAGAGTCCTCTTTATGATTGGATTTTTTATTTATTTAGGATTTTACTTGGGTGCATGCCCTTGTCCGATTTCGGCTTATCAAAATGTGATTTTAGCCGGCATGGGTCAGGATGTCAGTTTGTTTTCTATGCTGTATTTTCTCGGTTTAATACCATTAACATTTATCTTTGGAAAAGTCTGGTGTGGATGGATTTGCCATCTTGGTACATTGCAGGAGCTTTTGCATATTCAAAGAAAATTCAATATTCTTAAAGGACCAAAATCACAAAAAATCATGCGGGCAATTCGATGGATTCTATTTTTTGGTTTAATTGTTCAACTGGCTGTTAATCAAACTAACTGGTTTTGCAAAGTTGACCCTTTTTTAGTTGCTTTCAATTTTATATCAGTTTATTCCATCGGTTGGCATTTACTTGGTCTATTAATAATCAGTTCTATTTTCATTCACAGACCATTTTGTCAGGCAGCATGCCCAATAGGATTAGTCTTGGGTTGGGTCAGCAAGATTCCAGGAGCATCAACTTTAAATTTCAATGATAAATGCACTCATTGCAATACCTGTATGGATAATTGTAAAATTGGAGCAATTTCTAAAGACAATGGCAACCATTCTATCAACAACATCGAATGTAACCTGTGCGGTGAATGTCTAAGTTCATGTACAAATGATGCATTATTCTTTAAGAGAAAAAATTATAAGTAACTTTTTATTTCCGACATTGTAAATAATGGTTTCAACTCAATCCCGATTTCACATAAATTATTTTTTCCTCCCGATTCCCTGTCTATAACACAAATAGCATTTGTAATTATAGCTCCCTTCTCTCTTAATTCCTTTGAACTAATTACTACCTGACCGCCGCTTGTAACAACATCTTCAACTACGAGAACTTTTTTCCCGAATATTTCACTTCCTTCTGCCAGATTGCAAGTGCCATATTCTTTTGCTTTTTTTCGGATAAAACAAACAGGTTTTTCTGTAAGTTGTGATAGTATAACTGCAATCGGAATACCACCCATCTCGAGACCTGCAAGTACTTCAAAATCCTTTGGCAATATTTGAAGCAATTGCTTACATATTTCCAGCAATAATTCAGGATTTGATTCAAATTGATATTTGTCAAAATACTCATTACTAATACTACCGGAACGTAATTTGAACTCACCAGTCAGGTGTGAAGTTCGATATATCGCTTTTGCTAATTCTTCTCTTGTCATAGATAGTCCTTCAAATTTTCAAATCAATTTTCAATATTTTTATTTCACTTTCAGCTAAACTAAGGTAAATCCGAAAATATATAAATCATTACGGCAATCGCTGCAATACAATCATTCAAGTCTTTTGGTTTAATTTTATCAGGTGTATCAGTAGGAGAATGATGATACCAGAAGTATTTTCCATCATCATGAGTATTAAGATTCATTAACGGAATTTTGTTCAATTCCGCCAATTGCTGTGCATCAATCCCCCATGCACCTTTTTTAACAATAATATTTCCTATTTCACGAAGTACTTTTTCAATTGATTTTACTTTCGCAAAAACAGAATCCGAGCCGTTAATTCCAAATTCTCCGGGAGGAAATGCTCCTGAATCAAACTCAAAGAGTAAATTATGATTTTCATTCTTGTGTTTATCAGCATAATTTTTGCCACCTCTTAGACCGTTTTCCTCATTTACCCACATTACTGCACGAAGAGTTCTCTTTGGCTTTAGTCCAAGGTCATTCAGTACTTTCAATGCTTTCCATGTTGCAAAACATGCGGCACCATCATCATGAGCCCCCGAACCTACATCCCAAGAATCACTATGCCCTCCCAGAGCTATGATTTCATTGGGCTTATCACTACCCGGCAATTCACCTATGACATTATACGACTGAGCATCCGGTAAGTTATTGCCTCCATATATAATTTTATTTTGACCTCCTGACCTCTATTAACCATCCTTTCAACCATGTCTGCATCTTCATGGGATAGAGCCGCATGTGGAATCTTTGGTATTGTGTCAGGATATGGCATAATACTTCCCGTATGTGCAGCTTGCATACTAATAGGACTGACAGCTCTGCATAAACTTGCTACAGCACCGTATCGTGCTGCTCTTACTGCACCTGACCAGCGATATGCAACTGCCTGACCATAATTCAAATATGGCTCATTGTATAAAACTATCTTGCCTTTAACCTCATCCTTCCTTGACTCAAGTTCATCAAAATTATGTACTACAATTACATCTGCAATTATTCCTTCTTTTGGAGTGGCAATACTTCCACCCAAACCTAACATGTGTAATTCTAACTTTCGAGGTGATTGTAATTCGCAATATTCATTGCCTCTAACCCATACAGGAACCATTACTTCTTCTTTTCTGACATTTTGCAAACCGTCACTTATCATTTGACGGTACATAAATTCCAAGGACTTTTCCAATCCATCAGAACCTGATAGACGCGGTCCGTAAGTATCGCACATAAAAGCCAACTGTTCCCAGGCAGAAGTATCGGAATTTGCCTTAGCATAAATTTTTTGAACCACTTCTTTATATTTGGAGTATATCTCTAAAGAATCATATTGAGAATAGATATTGTTAGAAAAAAATAATGATACTACTGCTAAAATTATAAATCTATAATATATCAACTTAAATCCCTTTCTTTTAAAAAATAAAATACAAATTTAATAATTATAATATATATTCCGCTTAAATGCAAAAAAAAAGCCAGTTGTTTTCAACTGACTTTTCTTTATTAAAACTTTCATTATCTAGAGTAATACTCAACTACCAAAGAGATTTCGCATTGCACAGGAACCACTTCTCTTGCAGGTAAACCAAGTAACTTAGCAGAAAAATCTGCCTTAGAAAGCTCGATATATTCAGGAGGAGCTGCAGATCGAATGGAATCCTGTATTACTTCATTTTTCCTGGTAGCCGCTTTGATTCCAACTATATCATTAATTTTAACCTGATAAGATGGAATATTTAAAATTTTTCCGTTGACAGTTACATGTTTATGGCTAACCAATTGCCGTGCCATGTAAATTGTTCTTGCTAAGCCCGAACGATAAAGTAAAGCATCTAATCTGGTTTCGAGAAGCTGTACAAGTATCTCACCGGTATTACCTGTCAACCTTGTTGCCTTTTTATAATAATTTCTCATTTGCTTTTCAGATACGTTGAATTGCAAACGAAGTCTTTGTTTTTCC
>Ga0172369_10000196_pt1 | contig 86960 bp, 82 predicted proteins | sample LakKiv25m_FD_114539 | JGI IMG/M metagenome (GOLD analysis project Ga0172369, IMG submission 114539) | Freshwater microbial communities from Kabuno Bay, South-Kivu, Congo - kab_022012_11.25m | ecosystem: Environmental > Aquatic > Freshwater > Lake | place: Democratic Republic of the Congo... | reverse complement strand
GCCAGTTCTACAGCCACAGGCTGGTCACCAGCTCATCGATCGTATGGCGGGTCTGTGTTTCTGTGATGGAAGTCAGGTGGGTGTAGATCGCAGTGGTGGCGGGAGAGGCGTGTCCCAGATAACTCTGGATGATGCGCAGGTTGACACCGGCTTCCAGCAAATGGGTGGCGTATGAATGTCTCAGGGTATGCACGGTTGCTTTCTTATGGATGCCACTTTGCCTGGCGGCGGCACTAAAGGCACGCTGCACACCGCTTTCATTCATGGGCTGGTTGGCATCTTCGAATGAAGACGGAAACAACCAGAGCGGGTTGCGATGAGTTAGCCAGTGTCGTCGCAGCATTTTCAGGCAGGCAGAGGGTAACGGGACGTAGCGGTCTTTCCCCCCTTTTCCGTGACAGATGTGCAGCAGTTGGCGTTCCCCATCGATATCTTTGACTTGCAGGTGGACCCCTTCCAACAGGCGCAGCCCGCAGGCATAAATTGTGGTCAGGCAGACCCGGTAGCGCGCGCGATGGACACAGCCCAGCACCTGCCTGACTTCTGCGACACTCAACACCACCGGCAGCTTTTTCTCTTTTGGCGGACGCAGAAACGCAAAGGTTTTCCACTCCCGACCCAGCGTACATTCATAGAAGAACTTGATCCCGCACAGGGCGATTGTGCAGGTGGCCCGGGCAGCATGTTTTTCATTCTTGAGAAACAAGAAATACTGGCGCAGTTCTTCTTCATTGATCTGATCCGGTGATTTGTGATAGTGCTTCGCCAGTTGACGCACAGCCAGCAGATATGCCTCCTGGGTTCGCTCTGCAAATCCGTGCAACTGCATGTCCTCGATCATTTTCTGTCTTAACACATTCATGGCTATACCTCCTGTATGGAATTGGATCCGATACAGGAAATATAGCCCTGACCAAGCAATTTATGAATCTATGGCAAGTTCTTTCTGTGGGGTTCCCTGCGCGAAGCGCTTAGTTCAACTGCTTATATCTATTAATTGTCATAAATGTTTTATAAATCAGTCATCCTCAACCTAAACAGCAAAAAACTGCCTGTATTTTCGACAAGGTAATTTTATGTAAATCGAAAATCGACTATTTCCCTGTCTTCCAAAAACGCTTCCATGATTATATACCGTTTTTTTATTACCATTATACAATCCCCAAAATAAATACCTTATGTTAAATCCCTTGACTTATTTTCATCCCTGGCATAGAATACCGCCCAATATGCACAGCACCTTGTACAACCTTTGTTCCGGCACCATGTCCATGACTACGACTACCTCTCGAACACCGCGTGAGGAATTTGTGCTTGGATGGAAGTAACTGAACCCTGGTTATCTCGAAACACAGAATGCCTCACGGAAACGTGGGGCATTTTTATTACCCCGACCTCACCCCAGCCCCTCTCCTAAAGGAGAGGGGAGTCAAAGGAGAAGAACAATATGCCGGAAAAACAAACGCTCGTGATGAAATTCGGGGGGACCTCCGTCGGCTCAGCGGATGCGTTGGTGAAGGCGGCTCAGATCGTGAAGGATGCGCGCGCTGAATATGCGCGCGTGGTGGTGATCACTTCTGCGATGTCAGGAGTGACCAATCTTTTATTGGACTCAGCCGCGCTCGCCGCCCAGGGGAAAGTGGATTCACTCCCAGGCACAGAATCCGCGCTGAGGGAAAGACATTTCACGATTGCAGATGCGCTCATCAAGGATGAAGCGCTGCGCGAAGCGACCAAACAGGGCATCGATGCCTTGATTCTATCGCTCGTCGATCTATGCAGGGCGATTGCGGTTCTCGGCGAAGCCAGTCCCCGCGCGCTGGATGCGGTGGCATCCCACGGCGAGCGCATGAGCGTGCGCCTGCTGGGCGGGATCCTTGCCAGCGCGGGGATCAATTCAAAAGTAATCGAGTCCTCTGAGTTCGTGGTCACCAACGCACATCATCAGAATGCGCATCCTGATTTCGAAGCCACAACCGAAAAGACCAGGCAATTATTGAATCCGCTTATGGAGAAAGGCATTATCCCGGTGACCACCGGCTTTATCGGCGCAACCCCGGAGGGGCTGATCACAACTTTGGGACGCGGAGGCAGCGATTACTCCGCCGCAATCATCGGTTCCGTATTACCCGCCGATGAAGTCTGGATCTGGACCGACGTGGATGGCATCATGACCACCGATCCGCGGATTGTGCCTGCTGCAAAAACATTACCTGAAATTACATACAGTGAAATTGCGGAACTGGCGTATTACGGCGCGAAAGTAATCCATCCCAAAACGATCCGCCCGATTGTGGATGCCGGCATCGGACTCCGCATCTGCAACACCTTCAACCCATCCCATCCCGGCACGCGGCTGATCGCGAATGGGCACTCTGACTCGCAGCCGCGCAACGGTCAGGTCGTCAAAGCCGTGACAGCCATCCGCAGCCAAAGATTAATCACGATTGAAGGGCGCGGCATGCTGGGCGTGCCCGGTGTGGCGGCGCGCGCGTTTGGAGCGGTAGCCTCCACAAATACGAGCGTGCCATTAATTACCCAGGCCTCCTCCGAACAATCCATTTGCTTTGCGGTGCCGTCCGAATCTGCCAATTCGGTGATCGACGCATTACAGGCCGTCTTCGCCAGCGAGATCGAAGACGAGGATATCGACCGCGTATGGATGACGGAAGACGTCTCGATCATCACAGTGGTGGGCGTTGGAATGCGCCACACGCCCGGCGTCTCGGGGCAGGTCTTTACAAAGCTTGGCAATAACAACGCGAACGTATTGGCCATTGCGCAAGGTTCCTCGGAAGTGTCCATTAGCATGGTGGTCGCCGCGGCGGATACCGAGCTGGCGGTGAAGTCGCTGCATGAGTTGATCGTGAAGTAATAAAAAATTAAAAGATAACCCTGGTGGTTGAGTAAGGCGAGCGCTTTTCTCGCCCGTATCGAAACCACTCATTGCATGTGTACTTGAAATTAATATTTTACTTTTAATGGGTGGTTTCGATACGTTCCTCGCTATCACTTGGAACTACTCAACCACCAGTGTATAAATCAAAGGAGAAATTATCATGTCTCAATCTCAAATCCCCGTAGCCGTGCTCGGCGCGACAGGTTCCGTCGGTCAGCGCTTTATTTCCCTGCTCAATAATCATCCGTGGTTCAAGGTGGTTGCGCTGGCCGCATCAGATCGTTCGGTCGGACAAAAATTTTCGGACGCCTGCCGCTGGGTGTTGAACGACCCCATGCCTGAATATGCGCGCGACATGGTTGTCATGCCTGCCGCACCGGATGCCGTGAATGCAAAGATCGTTTTCTCCGCCTTGCACAATGAAATCGCAAAAGACCTCGAGCCGCAGTTCGCGCAGGCGGGCGCGGCGGTTTGCTCCAACGCGTCGTCCTATCGGCGCGCGCAGGATGTGCCGATACTCCTGCCCGAAATCAACGCGGAACATATCCAACTGGTGAAGGCCCAGCGCGAACAGCGCGGCTGGAACGGCTGCATTCTTACCAATCCGAATTGCACGAGCACGGGTCTTACGGTTGCGCTTAAAGCGTTGGATGAATCCTTTGGCGTGAAAAAAGTTTTTGCGGTTTCGCTGCAGGCTCTTTCGGGCGCGGGTTATCCTGGCGTCTCTTCGCTCGATATTATCGACAATGTCATCCCCAACATCGGCGGCGAAGAGGAGAAAGTGGAATGGGAGCCGCGCAAGATGCTTGGCAAATTGAATGGGGACAAAATCGATCTTGCCGATATAAAATTCAGCGTGCATACCAATCGGGTGGCGGTGATCGACGGGCATACGGTCTGCGTCAGCCTGGAATTAGCGCGTCCCACCGACCCTGAAACTGCTGAAGCGATTCTACGCGCGTACGCCGCACCTGAATCAGCGAGGGAATTGCCATCGAGTCCGCGACCAGTGATCAGCGTCAGAAGTGAAGCGGATCGCCCCCAGCCAAGACTCGACCGATTGACAGGCAAAGGCATGACGACCGTCGTCGGCCGCGTGAGGCGCGATCCCATCCTGGATCTTAAATTTATCGTGCTCTCTCACAACACCATTCGCGGCGCGGCAGGCGGCTCGATCTATAATGCCGAATTGTTGGTGAATGAAAATTTGTTGTAGGTCGGATTGACAATCCGACCTACGTTGTGATATAAACTGCCCAATTAAATATTCGCTCTTATCCAGAGAGACTGAGGGAACGGCCCTTTGAAGTCTCGGCAACCAAACGAAAGTTATGGTGCCAACTCCGACAGAAGAATGGCGATTGCCATTCAAACACTGGAAGATGAGAGGACGGTATCGTATGTACCTCTTCTTGTACTTTCAGAAGAGGTTTTTTTATTCCCCCTTTCCCCCTGGGAAAGGGCTGGGGTGAGGGATCTCTTCTGAAGGGCGGATAAACCATATTTCATCCTTATGTTTGTCGCCCTGAGCGATAGCGAAGGGTCTCTAAAACAAGTTTAGAGATTCTCCGCTCAGAATGACATCGCAAAAGATGAAAACAAAGTCAAGAGGAGATTCCTATGTCCACAACAGAACGTCAATTTGGTTTCAACACCCGTCAATTGCACGCGGGGTACGACCCCGAAGCAACCACGGGCAGCCGCGCAGTGCCGATCTATCAAACCACCGCCTACGACCTGCAAAGCACGGACCGCGCCGCACGCCTGTTTGCCTTGCAGGAGCCGGGAAATATTTACACGCGCATTGGCAACCCGACCTCGAACGTGCTCGAGAAACGGATCGCCGACCTGGAAGGCGGAGTGGGCGCGGTGGAGACCAGTTCGGGTCACGCCGCACAGACAACCGCCATTCTCGCAATTTGTGAAGCCGGGGATCATATTGTTTCTGCATCCACGTTATACGGCGGGACGGTCAGCCAGTTCAAATACACATTTCCGCGCCTGGGAATACAAGTCACCCTGGTTGATCCATCCGACCCGGAAAATTTTCGGCGCGCGATCCAACCGAATACAAAACTCATTTTCGGCGAGACCATCAGCAACCCGTTCGCAAATGTCTTCCCGCTCGAGGAAGTGGCGAAGATCGCGGAAGAATTCCGCATCCCATTGATGATCGACAACACAGCCGCCACGCCCTATCTGTGCCGACCATTCGAGTGGGGCGCGCATATCATCACACATTCCACCTCCAAATATATCGGCGGGCACGGCACTTCCATTGGCGGCGTGATCGTGGACAGCGGAAATTTCAACTGGGCCAAAAGCACGCGCCATAAAAACTTCACCACACCCGACCCTTCCTATCACGATGTGGTTTATGCCGAAGATTTTGGTCCATTGGCGTTTATCTCAAAAGCGCGCGCCGGCATCCTGCGCGACCTGGGAACCTGCCAATCGCCATTCAATTCATGGCTGTTCATTCAAGGCCTGGAGACTTTATCCCTGCGCATGGATCGTCATGTGCAGAACGCGCAAGCCGCGGCTGAGTTTTTAGCCAGGCATCCCAAAGTGAGTTGGGTCACATATTCGGGTCTGCCAGATCATCCCGATTATGCGCGCGCGCAAAAGTATTTACCCAAAGGCTCAAGCGCCGTGTTAGGCTTCGGCGTGAAAGGCGGACGTGAAGCGGGTGCAAAGTTTATCGACAACCTGAAGTTATTCAGTCACGTTGCGAACTTTGGCGATGCGAAGTCGCTCGCCATTCACCCCGCCAGCACAACCCATTCCCAACTTTCGGATGAAGAACAAAAAGCCGCAGGCGTCAGCCCCGATTTCATTCGTCTGTCCATTGGACTGGAGGATATCGAAGATATCCTCTGGGATTTGGACCAGGCGCTTTCGTAAAGTCCCGTTGGTTGAGTAGCCCCACAGGTCGAGCAGGCGCTGTTTGTCCGCCGTATCGAGACCAAGGAGCATATCGAAACCAACAATGGAAAGTAAAAATTAGATTTAAAGTAAATATGCATTTGGTGGTTTCGATACGGTGGCGGAGGCGAGAATCTTTCCAACGACTCAATAACTCCCGCCGCCTACTCAACCACCGCGCATTGAAAGAAAGAAATCATGCCTGTAAAAATACCGACCACCCTTCCTGCCCGCGCGATCCTTGAACGCGAAAACATTTTCATCATGGATGAAGATCGCGCGACCCGTCAGGACATCCGTCCGCTGCGAGTTGCGATCCTGAATCTCATGCCCACCAAGGTCGCAACCGAGACGCAGCTCCTGCGCTTGCTATCCAACTCCGCGCTTCAAGTGGAGGTCACCCTGCTTCACACCGCCACCTACGAATCAAAGAACACCGACGCAGATCATTTGCTGACGCATTATGTCACCTTCGATGATGTTCGCAATGATAAATTTGACGGTCTGATCGTCACGGGTGCGCCCATCGAGCAAATGCCTTTTGAAGAAGTGGACTATTGGAATGAACTCACCCAGATCATGGATTGGGCCGAGACCAATGTCGAATCCAATTTTTATATTTGTTGGGGGGCGCAAGCCGCACTGTATCACAAATATGGAATCCCGAAGTATGACATCCCAAAAAAGATGTTCGGCGTCTATGAGCACCGCATCCTTTCGCACACTGAAAACCTGTTACGCGGGTTCGACGATATTTTTCTGGCCCCGCATTCACGTCACACCGAAATCCGCCGCGCGGACGTGGAGAAGGTCAGCGAGTTGCAAATCCTTGCTGAATCAGATGAAGCCGGCATTTACATCCTCGGCGCAAAAGACGGACGCCACCTCTTCATCACGGGTCATTCTGAATACGATCCGCTCACTCTCAAAGCTGAATATGACCGCGATGTAAGCAAAGGCCTGCCGATCAATGTGCCGCAAAATTATTATCCCCACGACGACCCCACTCAAACGCCCAACGTCCGCTGGCGCGGTCATGCGAATCTATTGTATTCAAACTGGCTGAATTACTACGTATACCAGGTCACCCCGTTTGACCCGAATGAAATTCCAAAGTAGAGGCGGATCGCGATCCGTCTCTACGAAGTCAACTTCACCAATGCCTCACTCAACACATCCACCGCCTTGCCGTATTCTTCCAAATCAATGTGTTCATCCGGCGTATGATCCAACGCAGAATCTCCAGGGCCATATACCACAGCAGGACACTGCCATACGGGCGCGACGATGTTCAAGTCTGCTGTTCCCGTTTTATAGACGAAACGCGGCTCCCCGCCCTGTGACCTGATCCCGCTTAAGAAAGCACGTACCAGCGCAGTATTTTTCTCACAGCCCCAGGCGGGGATGGCATATCCGATTCGTTCAACCAACAGGCGACAGTCACTTTGAAAGCGACTGTCACCTGCAATTTCATTTAACCTTGCATACCAGTCCTCTGGCGAAACACCCACAGGCAAACGGACGCCAATTTTCAATCGCGCCCATTGCTCGAAATCATTTGAGTCAGAATCCATGCCGCGCAAGGTAAGCAGCAACTTATCAAATATCTTGTGTTTACCCGCATTGAACGAATCCACATAGGCTTTGATTTTCGACCACGTCTCGACCGCCGTCTCCGCTGCAGTCTGCTCACCGCTTGCGGAATGCGCCTGCCCTCGTTTGACCGTCACATTCGCCCAGGCGCTGCCTTTATATCCAAGCGCGATCCGGTCCCATTGATTTGGCTCACCGATCAACGCAAAGTCAGGCTTGTATTTCGTAGCCACAAAGCGTGCGCCTTCTGAATCGCGTTCTTCTTCGACAGCGCCGATCACGACAAATTGCCACCCATCTTTGACTCCCACCTTAGCCGCCGCATCCACAAAACATGCCAGCGGACCTTTCGCGTCCACCGAACCGCGCCCGTAAAGAAATTCCCCTCTCCCCACGGGAGAGGGGTGAGGGGTGAGGGAGACAGGAATTTCCCCTGGCACTGTATCAATATGACCCAGCAAAACAACCTGCCTTGGTCCCTGCCCAATCACACCGACAGCGTTGCCTGCTTCATCAATAAATGCGTTGTCATATCCCAGGGACTTCATGCGCGCCACAAGCCATTTGACTGCGCCGCGTTCCTGGCCCGAGGGACTATATCGTGATACCAAACCCATTAATGTTGAAAAATCAATTTCTGTCATCATCCCAAATCCATAAGCACATCGTTGGTTGAGTAGGCGATGTTCTTCCGCCGTATCGAAACCAACAGTTGCAAGAAAACAAAAAGTGTCTTGAAGACGCGGTGGTTCCAACACACGGCGCTTACAGCCCCACTACTCAACCACCGTAATTTGCAACACTTCGGTCAGCACTTCCACCAGGTGATCGATCTGCTCATACGAAATCACCAGCGGCGGCAATAACCGAATCACCGTCATGCCCGCGTTCAACGCGATGATCCTCCTTTCCTGTAACGCCTTGATATACGGAGCGACCTTCTGCTTCATCTCGATGCCGACCATCAACCCCATACCACGCACTTCGCGGATATTGGGAGACTCAATCTTCTTCAACTTCTCCATCAAATATTTCCCCTTTGCCTCTGCCTGGCCTGGTAAATCTTCTTCTTGGATCACATCCAATGCCGCGTTGGCCGCTGCACATGAGAGTGGATTCCCGCCAAAGGTCGAGCCATGCACGCCCGGGGTTAGATTTTTCACATTCCTTCCAATCAATACCGCGCCCATCGGTACACCGCCAGCCAGTGACTTGGCGCAGGTCAGCAAATCAGGCGTGACACCAAAATGCTGAATCGCAAACATCCTGCCCGTGCGGCCAAAGCCCGTTTGGATTTCGTCCACAATTAACAACGCGCCGCGCTCATCGCATATCCTGCGTGCCGCCTGGATATATTCTGCGCTGGCAGGATACACCCCGCCTTCGCCCTGCACCACTTCCAAAATCACGGCGGCGGTTTCATCATTCACGGCTTTCTCCAATGCTTCAACATTGTTATAAGCCACATGACTAAACCCCGGCAGGAGCGGCTCGAAGCCCTGACGATATTTTTTATTGAATGTCGCCGAAAGCGAACCATACGTCCGCCCGTGAAATGCGCGCATGGCGGCGACGACATGCGCGCGTCCCGTTGAGATGCGCGAGAACTTGAAGGCGGCTTCCACTGACTCGGTCCCTGAGTTACAAAAGAAAACCCGATCCAGGCCGGGCACTAGGGCTGTGATCTTTTCCATTAACAGGGCGCGCTGATCGTTGGGAAACGACTCAAATAAAGTGATCAGCGTGGAGGCCTGCCTGTAGAGCGCCTCCGCAATTTTCGGGTGAGCGTGACCGAGATTGGCAACGCCGTGTCCGGATGAGCAGTCCAGATATTCCACATCGTCAATATCAAACAACGATGCGCCTTGTCCGCGCACGATGGCCAGGGCCTGCTTGGCATATACGCCCGATGTGTGTTTGTTTTCAATTTCGATAATATCGTTTGCGTTCATTCGATGATCGTTCCATTCCCTGCCAGCGCATTTGAAATGGGTTTTTGGATTCTTCCATCCGCGATGAGGACCCGACTCACGCCGCCTTTGAGAGCTTCCTCCGCGCCAAGCACTTTCTTCTTCATACGACCCTGCGCCGCTTCACTCGCCGCCGCAAGTTGACTCTGCGGCAGTTGCCGAATGAGAGTTGACTCGTCTGGAAAATCCTTCATCAGCCCAGGCACAACCGTCAGCAGAATCAGGGTCTCCGCCTTGAGCGCAGAAGCCACCATCGCCGCTGCGCGGTCCGCGTCCACATTCAACGCCTCCCCTTTTTCACTGACCGCCACTGGCGCGATCACTGGCAGATAACCGGCATTAAGCAACATCAAAAGCAATTCGCTATTCACGTTTTCAATCTTGCCCGTGTAATCATCACGGATAATTTTGCGCTTGCCATTTTCCACGCTTTGAATGGAATCTTTGCGCGCCGCTTGCATGAGCCTGCCGTCCAATCCGCATAGACCAAAGGCATTGACGCCCAACATCTGCAACTGCTCCGTCAACAGTGAATTGACCTTGCCATTCACCGCCATTAAAAAAATCTCAAGCGTTTTTCTATCTGTATAGCGCGACGTGTACCCTGAAGGCGAGGTGATCATCTTCGGCGGCGTACCCAATGCTCTGCCCAGCGCATTTGCTTCCGCCGACCCGCCATGCACAAGGATGAGTTGTTTGCCTTGTTTCAATAATTCAACAGCGTCCGCGCAGATGGCAGAAAAGTCCACACCTTCGGTGCCGCCGAGTTTTACAACAATAATTGATTCGGTCATAAATTCTCCAAACTTTTCGTCTCATATGGTGGTCGAGTAGTCTTGAGCGTTCTTTGCGAAAGGCGTATCGAGACCACACCATGAAATTTCTTATTTACTATCACATTGATGGTTTCGATATGCCCTGACGAATATAGGGCTACTCAACCATCAGAGTTTTTTTATATTGGATGTAACCCCATAAACTCCAACCCCATCGTCTCATCCCAGCCCATCATCAAATTCATACACTGTACCGCGGATCCAGACGCGCCCTTCATTAAATTATCAATCGCGCACATGGATACGACATGTCCGTTGCTCTCGTCCAATTCAAATCCCAAGTCCGCATAATTGGAACCAGATAAAATCTTAGGCTCAGGCACACGATAAATCCCACGTTGTTCCCTGACCACGCGCACGAACGGATTTTCATTTGCCGCCGCACGATAGGCTTTCCACAAATCTTTTGTTGTCACGCCTTGCTTCACTTTTGCGTGGGCCGTCGCCAAAACCCCGCGTACCAAATCCACGGCGGTCATAGTGAGTGATACATCCTTCACGCCCATTTCCTGAATCACTTCAGCAGTATGACGATGTCCAAAAGCGGAGAAAGTCCGAATCACATTGGCGCGTTCCGCATGAAGTGAACCGGAATTCCCTTCCGCACCGCCTTCCGACGAACCTGCTTTTACTTCAATAATTACAGGCGCAGACAGATCAATCAAATCCGCTTTGACCAGGGGCAGCAACGCAAGATTGCCGGCCGTGGCATTGCATCCCACGCCGCTGATGTAACTGGCTTTGGAAATCTCTTCGCGGTGAAGTTCGGGCAAACCATACACAAACTTACTCAGCCATTCAGGCGCGGCATGTTTCTCGCCATACCACTTTTCGTAAAACTCTGCATCTCTTAAACGGAAATCCGCCGCAAGGTCAATGACTTTCGAGGCGAGTTTTGCATACTGCTCGATATTGTGCTGAGCCTGTCCATGTGGCTGGGCAAGGAACAATACATCCACTGGCTCCAGCGCGGCAGGATCACTGAACTTGAGTTGCGTACGCTTGCGCAGATTCGGGTGGACTTGATACACATACTCGCCCAAATGCGAGCGTGAAGTCACCTGTTTCACTTCCACTTGCGGATGACCCAGCAGCAGTCGCAGCAACTCGCCACCGCCATAGCCCGAACCGCCGATAATAGAAATGCTTGTCATCAACAATTACTCCTCAATGGTATGCATAGGTGGTTGAGTAACCCTGAGTGTTCGTTGCGAAGGGCGTATCGAAACCACCAATCACAAACTTATCTTTCCTTCGCCACGCTCATCGTGTACTCCACGATCTCACCTGCGATATCAATGCTGCTTAATGGCTGCATGGTATGAAACTCCATCGTGTGATTGATCTCATTGACGATCAAACCGCGCTCGGGATGTTCGACCAAATCAACCGCCAGCACGCCTCCACCAACGGACTTCGCCGCGCGCAACGATAAATCTTCGATCTCAGGCGTGATGGGACACAACTCGCCCTCGCCGCCGCGCGCCGTGTTCGTGATCCAATGCTCCGACTTGCGATACATGGCAGTCAATACGCGCTCACCGATCAACACCACGCGAATATCGCGGCCAGGCTTGGCAATATATTCCTGAATATAAAAAACGGAATGCTGCACCGAGCCCAACGTGGCTTTATGTTCAAGCACCGCCTCCGCCGCGTCACGGTCATTGACCTTCGCCAGCAGGCGTCCCCACGAACCCACGACAGGTTTCAATACCACAGGATAGCCAAAAGCTTCAATCGCTTCCAACGCGGCTTCGGGCGTGAAGGCGGTGGCGTTATGCGGCTGCGGGATTCCATCTCGCGCCAAAGCCGCGCTGGTCATCAACTTATCGCCGCAAATCTCAGCCACTTCTGCCGTATTCACGGTCGGCACGCCAAACGCATTCAACAATCGCAAGGCATACAACCCGCTGTTATAACTGATGCTGCGCTCCAGTACCGCGTCATATTGCTGCCACGGCGCAGGATTGTTCAAATCAAAATGAATCGCGCGATCATCGAGTCGGTCATAATCGATCCCGCGTTTTTCCATCGCGCCGAAGATCCATTTCTCTTCCACGCGTACCCGCGAATACAAAACGCCAATCTTTAATCGTCTTTGCATAAATTCTCCAGTGCTGAATGCGGGATGATGAATTTTTATTCTGCACTCTGCATTCATCATTCCGCGTTTCCTATTCTCCCCAATCTTCCTGTTCCATCGGCGCGATTTGAATCGCCGTGGGGTCGAGCGCGGTTACTTCGAGGTCCACGCCGCAGTCAGAGCAGACGATGATCTCGCCAACTTCGGTGCCAGCCGCCAACTCGATCTGGGCTTCACATTCGGGACAAGTTACAGTGGACATTTTTTATACTCCTTTAAAATGATAATTGACGAATACGAATGATGAATTATTCCGCATTCGTATTCTGCATTTTGCAATTTGCAATTTGGATTTTTACTGATTGGGGACTCGTGCCGCCAATCGCATTTCTTTTTTCGACGGATTTCAGCGGGTCGAAGACTTGATATACATCCACTTCAAACGCAGGACTGAGAGCCTGATACGCTGCGAGCGGCATTTCATCCAACTCGATTTTTTTCTCGCCAGCCGCACGGACGGCCTTTCCCGCAATCGCATGAGCCTCGCGAAATGGGATACCCTTGCTGACAAGATAGTCCGCCAAATCGGTCGCCATCATCGTCGAGTCAATCGCCGCGCGCATTCGTTCGGGTTTGGCAACGATCGTCCGGGTTGCGCCCGCGATGACGGGGAGAATTGCAAGCAAGGTATCGGTTGCTGCAAAGACAGGCGCTTTGTCTTCCTGCAAATCCTTGTCATATGTGGACGGCAAACCTTTGAGCGTGGCAAGCAAACCCGTCAACATGCCAATCAACGCGCCGGCCTTGCCGCGCGTCAGTTCAAAGACGTCGGGATTCTTTTTCTGCGGCATGAGACTCGAACCTGTTGAAAAAGAATCAGAGAGTTCAAAGAAGCCAAACTCGGCAGTGGTATACAAAATAATTTGCTCGGCGAGTTTGCTCACATGGATTCCAATCATCGTCGCGCAGAATAAATATTCAGCGGCGAAGTCCCGATCTGAAACAGCATCAAGGCTGTTGGGCGAAGCCTCCGCAAAGCCAAGCGACTCAGCCAACGCAACTCGATTAACGAGGATAGGTGTTCCCGCCAATGCGCCAGAACCTAATGGCATCACAGAAACACGCGCGGTTAAATCGATGAGACGTTCGCGGTCACGTTGTAATGGATGATAATGACTCAGCCACCAATGAGATAACAAAATCGGCTGGGCACGTTGCAGGTGAGTGTAACCAGGCATGAGAGTCTCCCCTGCAAGTTCAGCTTGCTCCACAAATGCAGATTGCAAATCCTTCAACGCAGTGTCCAATGCAGGAATGGCTCCCAACATCCACAAACGAAAGTCAGTGGCGACCTGGTCGTTACGGCTGCGTCCCGTGTGAAGTTTGCCGGCCACAGAACCGATGAGTTCGGTCAATCTTCTTTCGACAGCCGTGTGAATATCCTCGTCGGAAGGCGCGAAGGAAAAACGTCCGGAAGCGAATTCTTCTTTAACGGCAGCAAGCCCAAGGGAAATAGAAGCGTGTTCCTTATCCAAAAGAATATTGGCCTTATGCAAAGCATCCGCCCACGCAAGACTCCCATCCACATCCTGAATCGCCATGCGTTGATCAACAGCGAGGGATGAATTTAAATCCCAGGCCTGGTCGTTTAATTTCGTTGAAAAGCGTCCGCCCCAGAGGGTCATGATGTCTCCTTTTATTGCATGTCATTGCGAGCGTACTTTGCAAAGCAATCCCCAACACGATGAGGAAGATTGCTTCGGGCTTGGTTTCGATACGCCGAAGTACGGCTACTCAACCACCAGCCCTCGCAATAACATCAATCGCGTTTGAATTTCGAATAATCAGGTTTGGGCATATCGAGACCCGAAACCGGCAAACCATTGAGGGCGCGGACTTTGAGACTCAAGCCATACAAGCGGATGAAACCCTCGGCATGGCTCTGGTCATAGACATCCTCCTGACCAAAGGTGGCGAAATCTTCGCGGTATAAGCTGAACGGCGACTTGCGACCCGCAACGATGATATTGCCCTTGTAAAGTTTGAGTCGCACCATGCCGGTGACGGGACCCTGCGTGGCGTTAACGAAGGCGTCAATGGCTTCGCGCAGAGGCGTGAACCACAAACCGTTGTACGCAAGTTCGGCATACTTGATGGCAATCATTTCCTTGAAGTGCATGGTCTCGCGGTCAAGAATGAGCGATTCAAGTTCGCGATGAGCATAAAGAAGAATCGTGCCGCCCGGGGTTTCGTAGACGCCGTGCGACTTCATACCGACAAGCCGATTCTCAACCAGGTCGACGCGCCCAATGCCATGCGCGCCGCCGATGGCGTTAAGCGTTTCGACGATTTTTGCGGACGAGAGTTTTTCGCCATTGACCGCCACGGGATTGCCGCTCTCGAACTCGATTTCAACATATTCAGCCTGTTCGGGCGCGTTCTCGGGTGAGGTGGAAATCTGGTACATGGTCTCTTCGGGTTCATTCCACGGGTCTTCGAGCAAACCGCCTTCATGCGAAAGGTGCCATAGATTTGAATCGCGGCTGTAAATGGATTTGATGGTGGCAGTGACAGGCACGTTATGTTTCGCGGCATACGCAATTGCATCTTCGCGTGAGCGGATATCCCATTCGCGCCAGGGTGCGATGATCTTTAAGCGCGGGTCGAGCGCCATCACGGTCAACTCGAAGCGCACCTGGTCGTTGCCTTTGCCTGTCGCGCCGTGGGCGATCGCGTCCGCGCCGACTTCGTGAGCCACGTCCACAAGATGTTTTGCGATCAACGGGCGTGCAACCGATGTGCCGAGCAAATACTTATGCTCATACACTGCACCCATCTTGAGCATGGGAAAGAGATAGTCGCTGGCAAACTCCTCTTTCATGTCGTGGATGATGCATTGACTGGCGCCGCTCTGGATGGCTTTCTGTTCAAGTCCCGCCATATCTTCGTCGCCCTGTCCCACGTCGGCGCAAAAACAGATCACTTCACAGCCGTAGTTCTCCTTCAGCCACGGCACGATCACGGAAGTGTCCAGGCCGCCTGAATAGGCGAGTACGACTTTCTTCACTTGCGGTTTTGGTTTCGGGCTCATTTCTTACTCCTTGGTTAGGGAAAATAAAAACAGCCCTCCGAGAAGGAGGGCTGTTTGGGTTGACTTGTGCTTGTGTATTAGCGCACTGTTGCGTTACTCTCGCCGTCAAAACAAAAAACTCCCAACCTTCTCAGGGAAGCGGGCTTCGGACGACGTGTACGCGGTGACGCAAAAAAGCTAAACATGTTAGGCGGTATTCTACCCGGTTTGAGAAATGTGTCAATGAATTTCGATGGGCAATTTTTTATTGATCACGAAGAATGCGGATAGAGCTGAGGAAATCCTTATGGGCTCCGCGGCAAATTATCACCCTTTGAAACGCGGATATGATCCCAGCACGCGCAGCATGACCGCATATTCCCCCAAATGATCGAGCGCGCGTTTGATTTTCTCTTCATGCGTCGCACCGATAAAATCAATGTAAAACAAATATTCCCAGGGTTTGCCCGCCAGCGGACGAGATTCGATTTTAGTTAAATCCAGGTCGCGCAATGCAAAAACGCTCAAGGCCTTGAACAAGGCGCCCGGCACATTCTTGAGGGTAAACACAATGGAAGTCTTTGCTTCACCTTTTGGTATTTTCGGTTCATGCTGAATGGCAAGGAAGCGTGTGTAATTTTCGGAATTATCCTCGATCCCTTCTTCCAGAATTTGCATGCCATACAATTCAGCCGCGCGGCGCGAGGCAATTGCGGCGGTATCGCGCGCGCCGGATTCTTTGAGCATTTTCACGCTTCCTGCCGTGTCATAGACAGTTTCAGGTTTGATTTTATGATTGCGTAAATATTCCGCACATTGTCCCAATGCCTGCGGATGGCTGATCGCTTTTTTGATGTCTTCCATTTTCACGTCAGGCATTGCAATCAAACAATGCTGCACACGCAGGAAATACTCCCTCACAATATGCAAATTATGGCGCAGGAGCAAGTCATAATTCTGGTGAATACTCCCCGCCAATGAATTCTCAATTGGAATTAACCCTGATTCACATTTCTTCGAAACGACTGCATCAAATACTGCGTCAAAAGTCTCACAGGGCTGGGTGTCAACCTGTCCAAAATAATTGAATACAGCCTGCTCACTATAGGCACCTGCTTCACCTTGAAATGCTATCTTCATTGGAACTCCTGTATGAGGCCTTAATACACCTTTAGCTGTCGCCTCAAACTACCTGACCACTACTATCATTTGACTATTGTTTCTCAGCCCATTCGACAATTTTCCGAAATCCCGCTTCCACTTCTTCGTCCGAGGCTGCGATGCTCATGCGGACAAAGCCCTCACCCTGTTCGCCAAATACAGCGCCAGGCACGAGTCCCACACCGGCTTCTTCCAATAACCGCTCACAAATCTCAACCGAGGACATTTTCAAAGGGCGAAAATCAAGGAAAAAGTAGAACGCGCCCTGCGGTGGGATAACAAGGATTTTCTCGCTTTCGAATTCGTGAGACAAGCGCAGAACCAGCTCCCGCCGGCGCGCATAGGCGGCGCGCATATTGGCAGTGACATCTTGAACCGCGGGATCGGTCAATGCGAAGGCGGCGGCTTTCTGAATAAACGGCGCGACACAGGTAATGGAATTTTGTCCCGCTTTCAGCGCATTCTCGATGACACGTGCAGGAGCGGCGAGATAACCAACACGCCAGCCTGTCATGGCGTAGGATTTGGACAAGCTGTTTACAAGCAAGGTTCTTTCCTTCGCCCCTGCAATGGCCGCTGCGGAAGTTGGCTTCTCTTCATAATACAAACTTCCATACACTTCATCACACACAATCCACAAATCATGCTGCGCGGCAAAATCCTGCAATTTCTGCAAATACTCGCGTGAAGGATATGCGCCTGTCGGATTCGACGGGTAATTCAACACAATTACATGCGTCTTTTTAGTCAAAGCTTTTTCCCAGGATTCAAAATATGGGATAAAACCATTCTGCGCAGGAGCAGGCACGCGGATCACGTTTCCACGCAACATGATGGCCATATTGGAATGAGTTGCCCAGGATGGATCGCAAATCAAGACATCATCACCGGGATTCAAGATGGATTGCATGGCCAGATAATAGGCATGGATGCCGCCATGCGTGATCAATATTTCAGAGGCTGGATCATAGGCGAGGCCTGCGTCGCGAGTCAGTTTTTCCGCAACAGCAGTTCTCAGGTCCGGAAAGCCGCGAGAGGGAGCGTAATGAGTCAGCCCGTCCTGCATGGCTTTAAGGGCGGCATCCACAACCGCTGGCGGAGTCCCGAAATCTGGGTCGCCAACCTGCAAACCGATGATGTTTTGTCCGTTGGCTTTGAGGGCAAGGATTCTATCCGCCATGGCAATCGTGGCGGATTGGCGAATGAGGTCAAATTGCGAGTTGAGGGTCTGCATGAGGAGGTTCCAATTCAAAGTGGAGTTTGTTTAGGCGCCCGTCTTTTATGGCTTGCGCCCGCAAACAGTAATTAACAGGCATGAGTGTATCAAAGAAATAAAAATCCCCTCAACTGCTCGACGGGAACAATCATATGTTGATTGAAAATTCATTCAGCGAGCGGTTGGGGAGGTTCGGGTTCGTTTTTTTGGTTGACAGGTAAAAGAATGGTAAACCTACTTCCACTACCTACGGCGCTATTGGCCCAGATGCGCCCACCATGCATTTCGATCATGGCCTTTGCAACGGCCAGGCCAAGCCCCATGCCGCCATGCCTGCGGGTAAGGTGAGATTCAACCTGATAGAACCGGTCAAAGATAAACGGCAAATCTTTGGCCGGGATCCCCACCCCATTATCTTCCACAGTGACCTTTATAAATCCAGATTCCTGCCCTCCGCGGATGACGACCCGCCCGCCCTGATTGGTAAAGGTAATGGCATTCTTTAATAGATTGCTTATGACAATTGCTATTTTCCCACTGTCAATCTCCACCCACAATTCATTCGCGGAGTCCATTTCAACCTTGAGGGCAACGCCCTTCTTTTCTGCTATCTCATGAAATGATGCAGAGACATCCTTAATGACCCGCCCGACAGAAACCCTTTGTGAACGGATAAGCGAGCCGCCGCTCTCATAATTATAGACGCTGGAAAGGCTTTCTATTATGTCTTTAAGGCGTGAGGCGTTGCGGATAATGGAGTCCACCTGCTCCTCGTGTTCACTGCCGATCAATTCCTTCAAAAAGGTGGAATGACCCAGAATCAAGCCCAGCGGAGTGCGAAGCTCATGCGAAGTGATCGCAATAAATTCCGACTTTAAATCATCAAGTTTGCGGGTTTCATCCTGTAAGGATAATGCCTTTTTCTCCAGCAGGTCGTTTTGCAGGGCATTGGCCGCCAGGGACGCCAGAGTTTCGACGATAAGAACATCCTCCCTGTTATACCTGTTCTTTTTATTGAAAATTTCAAATACGCCGACCGGTTTATCATGTACAATCAACGGCACGCATAAAATGGAACGAGTGGTATAGCCGGCGATATTGTCTATTGTGTTATAAAGACTGTCATCTTTGGTTACATCATCAATTGCCAGCGGTTTCTTTTGCAGGAATACCCGGCCAGCCATGCTGCCATCCAATGGGAATTTGGCTGAACTGATCGCATTATGATGGAACCAGGGCGCCAGCCTGAAAGAGAATTCCTGCGCGGCTTCATCATACTCCAGCAGGCAGGCGCTCTCGCTCCCTGTCAATTCGACGGCAGCAGAGAGAATGGATTGAAGATACGGCTCAAGATCCACCATCCTGCTGAAACCGCGGGTTAATTTAACAATACGAGAAAGAAGTTTATCTTTATCAACAGCCATGTTTAAATTTACAGTAAGATTATACTTCACTAGTATATCTTTAATTCACCGCAAAAAGGATACAAGGAGAAATGTTTTATGGCAAATAAAAAAGTACGCGTCGCCATTATTGGCGTGGGGAATTGTGCCTCGGCCCTGGTGCAGGGTGTTCAATTTTACAAGAATGCAAAAAAGGATGAGACCATCCCCGGAATTATGCACACCCAGCTCGGTGAATATCATGTGCGAGACATTGAATTCACCCTCGGTATTGACGTCAATGCCACCAAGGTCGGCAGGGATCTTTCCGAAGCCATCTTCGCCGAACCGAACAACACCTACAAATTTACGGAGGTCCCCAACCTTAACGTACCTGTGGTGCGCGGTATGACCCACGATGGACTCGGCAAATATCTAAGCGAGATCATTCAAAAAGCACCCGGCGCCACCGCCGATATTGTGAAACTGCTGCGCGAGACAAAAACGGATGTGGTCATCAACTTCCTGCCGGTTGGCTCAGAAATGGCAACCAAATGGTATGTGGAGCAAATCCTTGAGGCAGGTTGTGCCTTCGTAAACGGTATTCCTGTTTTCATCGCCTCCTCCGAATATTGGGGCAAACGCTTTGAAGATGCCGGCCTGCCAATACTGGGCGACGACATCAAGAGCCAGGTCGGGGCGACAATTGTCCATCGTGTCCTCACCAGCCTGTTCGTGGATCGAGGAGTCAAGATCGATCGCACCTATCAGCTCAACTTCGGCGGCAACACCGATTTTCTCAATATGCTCGAACGCGAACGTCTCGAAAGCAAGAAGATCTCCAAGACCAACGCCGTGACCAGCATGGTTCCCTACGACATGGGCAAGGATAATGTCCACGTTGGCCCCAGTGATCACGTGCCCTGGCTCACGGACCGCAAGTGGTGTTACATCCGCATGGAAGGCACCACCTTTGGCAACGTGCCGCTCAATTTGGAACTCAAACTCGAGGTATGGGACAGCCCCAACTCCGCAGGCGTAATCATCGATGCCGTGCGCTGTGCAAAGATCGCGCTTGATCGCGAACTCGCCGGACCCATTGTTGGCCCATCGTCTTATTTCTTCAAGACACCCCCCAAACAATTCCGCGATGACATCTGCCGCGAAAAAGTGGAAGATTTCATCTCAGGAAAATCAGACGAATAATTCAGGTAGGGCGACCCTTGTGGCCGCCCTAATTTTTTGTTGGTACAATCTCCGCATGACAAAAAACCGCTTCGTCCTTAACCTGATCCTGCTGGCTGCACTATTGGCATCCTGCCAGTCCGCGCCGGTCGCCACCGACCCCGGCATCCTGCAAACAGCCGCGTTCGAGACGGCCTTCGCACAGATCAGTATCCCAACCGAAACACCCGCTCCAACAGAAACACCGATTCCTACGGCCACTATTCCACGCACACCGCCAGCCCTACCTGGGACTTATCAAACATCCATTCTGAAACCGAACGACATCCCGCGCACCTACGTGGCGGATACCTGCCAATATTTACAAAATAAATGGAACCCCAACAACTCCGCCCCGGGGACCGTGGTGATGGTTATCATGTTCCACGGCATCAACAAGGGCGAAGCGACAGGAAACGACATAACCGTCACAGAGCATAAAAAACTCATGAACGATCTACATGAAATGAACTTCCAGGCCATCAATATGCGGCAGATGGCAGATTTCATGTATAGCAACGCAAAAATCCCGCAACGCTCCGTGCTCTTGATCGTGGATGACCGCCACTTTGCGCAATATTTTATCGACCATTTCCAATCCTATTATGAACAGTGGGGCTGGCCGGTTATTAATGGTTGGATCAGCGGCTTTGGCGGGGAGGATGCAGTATTACCGGAAAACCTCCAACTTTCAACAGAAGGTTGGATTGACTATCAAGCTCACGGCTACATTCACAATATTCCAGTAACCGATTCTTCTACAGATGAGTTCATTATGGCCGAGATGCAAGGCTCCATTACTAATTTACAAACTTACTTTAACAAAACCCCAATCGGCTACATTTGGCCAGGAGGAGGGTTCTCCAAACGCGCAATTGAAATCGGCACACAATTGGGATACAAACTCGGCTTCACCGTCAACCCGCGCGGACCGGTGATGTACAACTGGATCCCGCAGGCAGATACCATTAACGATTCAAATCCATATGCCATCCCGGAAACCCCCGCCAACAATCCGCTCATGACCCTGCCCCGCTATTGGAGTCCGGATGCACGCGGAAACATTGATGCGGTCCGCGCCATCGGGCAGGAAGCCACACAATACGCGGAACAGAACAAAACCATCGAACTCGAATACTACGATATTATCTGTGCACCCACATACGGACCAATTCCGTCCACGCCCTAAACAACCATAAAAACTATGCCGCAAGCAACAGGGTGACGAGGCCTTTATTTACCCTGCTATTTCATTGCCTAAAATTAGTTTACAATGTATTTCATATGAATAAGCAGACGGACATAATTAAACAAAAGATCTATCCATTTACTCTCATCCTGTTAATTGTATTTATCCTGGTTTCATGTCAGCCTTTCCTCTTGCATCCCACTCTTCAAGCAGAAGAGCCATTCCCGACCGACGGCACACTCATCGAAACGCCTGAAACCACGGCCATCACACCTCCTGCCCTCCCTTCAACATTTCAGACCGCTTTGTTAAATCCGCTGGATACGCCTCACACCTACGTGGATGAGACCTGCCGGTATTTAAGGAACAAATGGAATCCATCGAATGCCGAGCCTGGCACGGTCGTCATGATCGTAATGTTCGGCAAAATACAAACCGGTGCAGCGACAGAGCCGAATAGCATCAATGTGGCTGATTACATGAAAATCATGCAGCAGCTAAAAGATCAAGGCTTTGAAGCGATTAACATGAAGCAATTCCTTTTCTTCATAGAACGAAATGTCAAAATTCCCCCGCGGTCTGTCCTTATCATACAAGATGGCAATTACGAAGAAGAATACTACTACAAGTATTTCCATGAATATTGGGAAAACTGGGGCTGGCCTGTCGTCAATGGCTGGCAGAGTGATCCCGAAACAACAGAAAGAGTATGGCGTGAAAACATCAATATGGAATTGGAAGGCTGGGTGGACCACCAGGCACAGGGAGTAAGCCCGGAGACCAAGCTTTCCGATGAATCTGCAAAAACCGTCATCGCGCGTGAACTGCAAGGGTCGCTGGATGCTTTTGCCAGTCAGTACGGCAAGACCCCCATCGGATTTATCTGGCCCAATGGCGGCTTCGGCCTGCGCCCTGTGGAAGCGGCACGCCTGCTCAAGTATCAACTGGGTTTCACCGCCAACCCGCGCGGACCCGTCATGTATAACTGGATTCCGCTGGCCGATGAAATTAACCCCGCACGCCCAGATTACATGCCTGAAGGTCAAATCAACGACCCTTTGATGACCCTGCCGCGCTACCTGCCGGATCAGATATTCACCTCCATTGATCAAGTCCGCGCCATTGGCAAGGCAGCAGCAGAGTATTATCAAAACAACAAAGAGATCGAACACGAATACTACAGAATCGTTTGCGAACCCACCTTTGGACGAATGCCAACGCCATAAGAAAAAGTGACCCTTCCATAATTCATCAGGAGAAGCGCCATGTCCGACTGTATTTTCTGCAAGATCATCAAAGGCGAAATTCCCAGCACCCTTGTATATCGCGACGAGCAAGTGACCGCCATCCGCGATATCAACCCTGCCGCACCCACCCATATTCTCATCCTGCCGAACCGGCATATTGACTCGGTTAACATGCTGACCAATGAGGATGAACAACTTATCGGCCACCTCTTCACAACCGCAAAACAACTCGCCGCACTGGAAGGCATTGCCGATGGCGGTTACCGTCTCATCATGAACACAGGCGCGGATGCAGGCCAAACCATCTTTCACGTCCACCTTCACCTTTTGGGTGGCGCGCCGATGAAACACCCCATGGGATAATTAAAATGCCTGAACGAGATATTTATCTGCTTTCCCCGCGCGCCCTCAGCCCTGAGACCATTGCAGTGGCGTTTGCCAAAACATCGCGCGCGCCAGAATCCTTTCGCGAGATCGCCGCAGAATTAAGTGACGAAAAATCCGCGGAGTTCCATGAAAAGTGGGTTGTCGGTTATGGGCATGCCTCCGTTGCGGAACATGCGGTTTTGCATATTGCCTTCGAAAATGTTTCGCGAATTGCCATCGAAACCATCGAAAGCAGCCGCCTTGCCTCCTACACAGAAAAATCCACCCGCTATCAAAAATGGGGTCCGGATGACTTCACCATTCCTCCCGAACTTGACGGTCAGCCACTGCGCGAAGAATTTGTCCAAACCGTTCGCCTGCTTTTCTCGACCTATGCTGAGTCGCTCGGCCCTGTAAAGAATCTCATCCTCAGCCGCTCCCCACGCCGTGAAAACGAAAGTGATGAAGCTTATGACCGCCGCATTCGTTCACAATACGTGGATAGATGCCGCTTCATCCTGCCGGCTGCCGCCAACGCCAATGTCGGCATGACAGCCAACGCGCGTGTCATCGAAATGGTCATCCGTAAGATGCTCTCCCACTCCCTGGCAGAAGTTCGGCAGATCGGTGAGAAGATGAAAGAAGTAGCGATAGCTGAAACCCCAACGTTGGTCAAATATGCGGATGTCGTGCAGTATCTTGTCGAAACAACAGCCGAAATTGGAAATCGGGAACTGGGAATCGTTCCTCAGCAATCGGATTGGTGTAATTTAATTGATTATGACAAGGACGGCGAAAAGAAAGTCCTTGCTGCCGCTTTATATCGCTTTGGAGAAATGTCTTTTGCGGATGCGCAGGCTTACATCAAATCGTTGAAGAAGAAAGAACGCGCTGAATTGGCGGACACCTTACTCAAACGTTTAAGCCGTTACGATGTCCCTCTGCGTGAACTGGAATACTGCAATTACACCTTCGACCTCGTTATGGATCAGGGCGCGTATGCAGAATTCAAACGTCACCGCATGATGACTCAGACGCCGCAACGACTGTCCACGCGGCTTGGGTACACGATTCCCCTGCTTGTAACAGAAGCAGGTTTCGGATCCAGATATGAAGCGGCAATGGAATCTGCGATAAAAATGTATGAGAAGTTATACGCCTTCAACCCGGATGTCGCGCAATATATCGTCCCCAATGGATTTAACCGCCGTGTGCTGTCCCAATTCAACTTACGTGAAGCCTTTGCGTTCTGCCAGTTGCGCACGGCAGCGAACGCGCATTTCTCGATCCGCAGGGTCGCGCAAAAAATATATGAGGAGATGGCGCGCGTGCATCCATTATTGACCAGGTATATGAAACTGCGCGATGAAACCTGGCAAAGCGTGGAGGAAAATTATTTTACGAAGGTTTAATCAATATAGGGGCGCGGTAACCGCGCCCCTATATTTTATTTAATCCTCATCTTCTTCTTTTTTCACATCAAAGATCACATCAATCTTTTCCATGATCTCTGGCGTGATCTTATCCACCACATCAGAAGCCTTCATATTCTCACGCACCTGTTCCACGCGGCTTGCTCCAGTGATGACCGTGCTGATAAATGGATTCTTCAAACACCAGGCCAGCGCAAATTGTGAAAGGGTGCAGCCGAGTTCTTTGGCAATTGGCTCCAGCGCGGCGACCTTTGCAAGTTTCTCCTTGTTTGTCAGGCTGTCCTTAAGCCAGTCATATCCCTTAAGCGCACCACGGCTGCCTTTCGGAATACCCCCTTGATACTTTCCAGAAAGCAGACCCGAAGCCAGCGGACTCCAGATCGTGGTGCCATAATTATATTCTTTATAGAAGCGGACATAATCCCCTTCGAGGCGTCCGCGTTCAAACATGTTGTACTGTGGCTGTTCCACCACAGGTTTGTGCAGGTGATGACGTTCCGCGATCTCAATAGCCTGAACAATCTCAGAAGCCGCCCATTCGGAGGTGCCCCAATACATGGCTTTGCCCCATTCGATGATATTGTGCATGGCCCAAACGGTTTCTTCGATGGGTGTGTTTTTATCGGGGCGATGGCAGTAGATCAGATCGACATAATCGAGTTGCAGGCGTTCAAGCGAGCCATTAATACCTTCGATGAGGCGTTTGCGATTGAGGGTGTTCTTTTCATTCACGTTATCCTGCAAACCCCAAAAGAATTTGGTTGAGACCAAATAACTGCTTCTACGCCATTTCAACTTTTTAAGGGCATTGCCCATCACTGTTTCTGATTTACCGCCCGCATACACTTCAGCGTTGTCGAAAAAATTCACGCCCGCCTCATATGCCGCAGACATCATATTAACAGCAGCTTTTACATCCGCCTGGGTATGAAAAGTAACCCATGAGCCAAAAGATAGCTCGCTTACTTGAATTCCAGTCCTGCCTAAATAACGATATTTCATTGTGCCTCCAGAGAAATTTATATGTCCATTATAATCATTGTATGCATAAATCATTGTTAATCATTGCGCTTTTCATCAGCGCCTGCGGCTCCCCCCACGGGGAGATTGCCCAATCCGCACAAAACACATCCGATGTTTTACTCGATCCGTATATTTCCTCCACGCCTCGGCTCACCTCCACGCCCAATGTGCTCGTCATTGCAGAGACGCCGCTCCCAACCGCCACACCACACATCTACATCGTTGAAGCAGGCGACACACTCAGTGGGATTGCCGAGAAATTCAAAATCTCGCTGGATGACTTAAGCACGGCTAATCCGGATGTCAACCCGAACAGCATGTCCACCGGAACGACTCTTCTGATCCCCGACCGTCCTTTCACGAATTCAGACCTCCCTACCCTCACGCCCATACCGGCCCCCATCACTCAAACAGTTTGCCATCCGTCGGCAGACAATGGTTTGTGGTGTTTTGCGTTGGTTCAAAATAACTCGGCTGAACTGCTTGAAAATGTCTCCGCGCAAATCACACTACTTGATGAGAACAATAAGGTGATTGCCAGTCAAACCGCATTCACACCCCTGGATATTATCCCACCAAATTCATCATTGCCTGCGTATACTTTCTTCCCAAATGCATCTGCAAATGCAAATATTCAAGTGCAATTGCTGAGCGCAATTCAATCCAACAAACCGCGCTATCTTCCGGCAGCCTTAAGCAACACCATAGCCCAAATTGACTGGGATGGAAAAACCGCGCAGCTCAACGGGAAAATTAACCTGCCTGCAGAATCACAGGCCGCAACTCAGGTCTGGGTTGCGGCGGTGGCTTATGATAGAGAGGGTCAGGTCGTGGGAGTCAAACGCTGGGAGGGCGGAGCGATCCAGCCCGGAGCGAGTGCCAATTTCAGTTTTTCGGTAGCAAGCCTCGGGTACGCAATTGGGGCGGTTGAGTTTGTGGTACAAGCTAATCCATGAATAGTGATTCGTGGATCTATGATGCGACTTTATTGTCCATCGTCCACATGATCTTTCCGGTTTTTTGTACGGACGAAGACTCCCAGGACAAATACCCCGATGATCAAAAACAGGAGAAAGCAAAAGCATAGCAGGGCGATGGTTAAACTGAGCGGTGGTCCGCTTGGGGCGGTTGGGGTTGGCGTTGCAGAAGGCACCGGTGTTGCTGGTGGAAATGCGTTTGAGATACCCACGTCAACGGGAATAAAAGGCGGCTGGGCTGAAACATTCTGAACTGCCAGGGTGGATATCATTCCGATCAACAATAGAATGAAAACGGTTAATTGGGTTCGCGTCAAAAATTCCTTGTCCATGCCGGCAACTATATCACCAAAAGAAATCCGTCATATATAAATAGGACAAATTCAGGAGATATTAGTGACATCCTTCCACCCACAAATCTCAGCGTTATTTAATGTCAACATGTAAAATGAATATTGTTTGTAACATTTCAGATCTTGTAATTATAAGTAATCCTGATACATTATTTTTGGAGGAATACACATGAAGATGAACAAGTTCTTTATCGGTGGTGCATTCATTCTTGCGGCCGTGGTCTATCTTATTGCTTCATCGACACAAGCCAGCGCGGAATATTTCATGACCGTGGACGAATTGAAAGCGGAGGGCGCTCCAGCCGTTGGAAAAAGCCTGCGTCTTTCCGGAGCAGTAATCGGTGACACGATCCAATATGATGCAGAGACGCTTAATCTTACATTTGAGGTCGCGCATGTCTCTGGCGATAATAATGAAATTGAAGCGCAAGGCGGTCTGGCTGAAGTGCTTTATCAAGCCGTGAATGATCCATCCCGCCAGCATGTTTCCGTCCTTTACGAGGGTCCCAAACCAGATTTGCTGCGCGGCGAGGCGCAAGCCATAATGACAGGTAAACTTGGCGAGGACGGCATCTTCCATGCCGATGAGCTTTTGCTCAAATGCCCCACTCGATATGAACAGGCGGTTCCAGAGCAAGCCGCAAACGGTAATTAAAAGAACAGCCTGATGGGTTTTTGCCTGTCAGGTTTTATTTCCCCGCATCCCCGTTCCCGGCGGCTGATGCCTTTGGAGAATCTCATGCTTGCAGAATTTGGATATGGCGTTTTAGTGGTAAGTTTCATTGTCGCAATCTATAGCGGCGTTACAGCGGTGTATGGCGCTCAGAAAAAATCCGCTGCATTGGTGGAAAGTGCACGGCGTGCCATGCTGCTCACTTTCCCACTTATTTCCCTTTCAGCCGCAGTGCTGATCTACCTGCTGATAAACAATCACTTTGAAGTAGCCTTCGTCTACGAAGTGACCAGCCGCAGTATGCCCACATACCTCAAAGTTACAGCCTGGTGGGGCGGACAAGCCGGCTCGCTCGTATTTTGGTCCTGGCTTCTGGCAGTGTTCACCTCCGCAGTCACCTTGCGAAAATGGGATCGTGACATTGAGTTCCTGCCCTGGGTAATCGTGGTCTCAGCCATCACGCTGACTTTCTTCCTTGGCATGACAGTCTTTTTCGAAAATCCCTTCGCGCGCTTCTGGCTTGTTAACGGAAACGTTGAACCGGGTATGTTCGCGCCCATCGCAAATGCGACTTTGTTCACACCGCAGGATGGGCAGGGATTAAATCCGCTTCTGCGCCACCCGGGCATGGTCATTCATCCGCCCATGCTTTATCTTGGCTTCGTCTCATTCGTCATCCCCTACGCCTTCGCCATGGCGGCGCTCATCACCGGCCGCACCGACGACCGTTGGATCCGCATTACCCGCCGTTGGGCTTTATGGGCCTGGTTGTTCCTATCCTTCGGCCTTGTACTTGGCGGACGCTGGGCTTATGACGTTTTAGGCTGGGGTGGTTATTGGGGCTGGGACCCGGTGGAGATCGCGGCCTTCATGCCTTGGTTAACCGGCACAGCATTTTTGCATTCCGTCATGATCCAGGAAAAACGCGGTTTGCTCAAGCACTGGAATATGATCCTCGTCATCCTCACTTACGCACTGGTCATCTTCGGAACGTTCCTGACGCGCTCCGGTGTGCTTTCATCTGTTCACGCTTTTGCCAACAGCCCGATTGGTCCCTTCTTCATGGGCTATGTGACCCTGACGCTTGTTGTCTCTGTCGCGCTTGTCATTTGGCGCTGGCCTATCCTGCGCAGCGAAACCGAGATGAAGTCCATGCTGTCCCGCGAGGCATTGTTCCTGCTCAATAATCTGCTTTTCATGAGCATTTTGGTTGTATGCTTCTGGGGTGTGATCTTCCCACTCGTCTCAGAATTATTCACAGGTCAAAAGGTGACCGTCGGCCCGCCTTTCTATGAACGCGCCACTGCCCCGCTCTTCTCGGCATTGCTCTTCCTGATGGCGGTTGCGCCACTCTCTGCATGGGGACATTCCACAGTGCAGACACTCGGACGCGCAATTTGGAAATCAGTGATTGCCGCTCTGGTTGTGGTTGTGACATTGTTTTTCACTTATACGCAAAACATTGGCGCATTGATCGGCTTCTTCCTGGTCGCGCTGGCCCTGTTCACCACTTTGCGTGAATTTTGGCGCGGCGCGCGGGCAAGGCAAAAAGCGCAGGATGAAAATTTCTTCACCGCCATCTCGCGTTTGATGGGACGCAACCGCCGACGCTATGGCGGTTACATCATCCATATCAGCATGGCGCTGATGGCAATCGGCATCCTCGGTATAGAGATCTTTCAAGTGGAGACACAAGGCCTGCTCTTACAGGGCGAGCAATTGAACATTGCAGAATATACGATCCAATATCGCGAACTCGCTTCATGGGACAGCCAGAGCGAAGGCGTGAATCATACCCGCGCTGTTTTGGATGTGTACGAAAACGGAATCTTCCTCGGCCAACTCAACCCGCGCATTGACTATTACTTTGACTCCCAGCAAAACATGACCACCCCCGGTCAACGCTCCACCTTAAGGGATGATCTATATGTCCTGCTTGTGGATTGGCAGCCTGTTTCAAGCGCCGGCGCAACATTCAAAGTATTCGTCAACCCTTTGGTGAACTGGCTGTGGCTGGGTAGTTTGCTCTTCCTGATTGGCATCATCTTCGCCGCCTGGCCAGATCGTGACCCGGCGGAGGAAACTGCACGGCGCAATGTGATACGCAGCAATCAGCAGACGAGTGCAGCAGATTAACGTTTGAGCGTTTACAAGGTTTGAAAGTTCAAACGCTGGAGATAGTTATGAAAAAGCTTTTCCTGACCCTTACATTTATATTACTGCTCAGCGCTTTATTCGCTGGATCTGCCCTTGCGCAGGACAAAGTCCCCACGGATGATGAAGTGAATGCCATTGCCAAGCAGTTGTACTGTCCCGTCTGTGAAAACACGCCGCTGGATGTCTGTCCGACGGAGGCCTGCCGCCAGTGGCGCGAACTGATTCGCACACAACTTTCACAAGGCATGACCGAAGATCAGATCAAACAATATTTTGTGGATAATTACGGCGCGCGCGTGCTGGCTGAGCCTCCACGTACGGGATTGAACTGGCTGATTTATATTCTGCCGCCTGTCATCATCCTTGCGGGTGCGTTCATTCTTTTCCGCTCATTTCGAGAATGGACCGGGCGTTCGAAAGCCTCATCAGTTTTGAGTGCGGAAAGAAGCGCAGCAACCCCTCCAGCAGAAGATGATTATGTCGCCCGTCTCGAAGAAGAGTTGAAGAATAGAAAATAAATCCCTCGCCCCCAACTCTTCCCAATAAAGAGGAAAGGAGAGGGCTTGGGTGAGGGTTTATGGAGAATGTCATGACTGAAACAACCATCCCCAAACGGGGCGTGCCGCTCTGGGTACAGATAATCATCTGGGTGTTTATTGTTGGATTGCTGGCGCTGGTCGGGGTGATTCTCAGCAAACGCCAGCAAGGGACGGTCCAACCCGGCGATGCGATCCCCGATTTTAGATTGCCATTATTCAGCGGTTATGAATATGAAGGCAGAAGTGAAGTAAAACTTTCGGATTTTCAAGGCAAGGTCGTGGTGCTGAATTTCTGGGCTTCGTGGTGCAAGCCCTGTGAACAGGAAGCCGCCGAACTCGAGGCAGCCTGGAAGTTTTACGAACCGCACGGCGAAGTGGTTTTCCTCGGAGCAGATTATGTGGACACTGAACCAGAAGCGCGTGCTTACTTGAAAAAATACGGCATTACCTTTTTCAACGGCCCCGACATGGGCACAAAGATCTCGCAGTTGTTCCGCATTCGCGGCGTCCCTGAAACGTATTTCATAGACCAGAACGGCGTCCTGTACTTTGTGAAGATCGGACCTTTCGCTTCAGTCAATGAAATCAAATCCATCATTGCACAAAAAAACCCTTAAGGCGGAGACATGGAATTAGGCTCACTCTTTTTGATACTGGCTGTGATCGTGATCGTCGGCATGTATTTGTACGCCCCCTTTACCATGCGCGCACGGTACACACGCGTCAGCGAAACACATGAAGTTTCTGCTTTGAAAGCGGAACGCGACCGTGTGATCAACTCTTTGCAGGAACTCGATTTCGATTTCAAACTCGGCAAAATCCCCGCAGAAGATTACCCCGAACAACGCGCCGCGCTCCTGCAAAAAGGCGCGGATGTCCTTCGCAAACTCGATGAACTCGCACCGATATCCTCATCCGCCAATAATGCAGAAACGCGTATTGAAAAAGCAGCCGCCGCACAACGGGCGGACTCCTCCGCGAAAACCGCGGCGCTCAACGACGATGAACTCGAATCGATGATCGCGGCCCGGCGCAAGGACCACAAAAGCAGGTCCGCCGGCTTCTGCCCAAAATGCGGCAAGACTGTTTTGGTTACTGATAAATTCTGTCCATCCTGCGGGAAGGCTTTAGAATAAACAACATCGTTATCTGGGGATTGCTTTGCCACAAAGAACGTGGCTCGCAAGGATGAAAAAACTGAGGAACTCATGAAACTACGTCATACGATCATTTTAGCGATAAGCGCAACACTCCTGGCCGCCTGCAACTTCACCCTCGCGGCAGATGTCACTCCCCCGCCCGGTTACATCCCTCCCACCCCTGCTCCCACGCTTGGTCCGCTTTATCCTGCCAGCGCGCCGGATATTGAAAATGGCAAACTCATCTATGCAGAAAAATGCGCGCCCTGTCATGGCAATACAGGTCTCGGCGATGGCACCGATGGTAAACAATTACCGGTCACCGTTGCGGCTTTTGCCCTGCCCGAAACCGCGCACAAAGCATCGCCTGCAAAATGGTATACCGTTGTCACGCAAGGCAACCTCGACCGTTTCATGCCTCCCTTCGCAAGCCTGAACGATCAGCAACGCTGGGATGTCATATCGTATGCTTTAACCCTCCATACCACGCCTGAACAAATCGAAACGGGTAGGTCTTTATTGGAGCAAAACTGCGCCGATTGCGCCAAAAATTTCGGAAACCAGGAAAGGATGTCTTCTTTATCTGCGGATGACATTGTAAAGATGATCAAGGCAGGCGCAGGCGATCTGCCCGCTTTTGGAAACGGTTTCAGCGATGAAGAGGCTTATGCAGTTGCGGCATACATCCGCACATTGAGCTACGCGCCTCCCGCCGCGCCGGCAGCTGATTCGGCTGCTGAGACGCTTGTCGCCGCCGAGGCTGAGACTCCGTCAGCGCAGACAACACCGGTTGATGGCGAGCAGGCTCAAGTCACAACACCCGAAGCGACTGCTGAACCGCTTGTCGCCAGCCTGGGCAAAATCAGCGGTCTTATTAAAAATCACAGCGGCACGGATTTCCCGTCCGATCTAAAAATTACCTTGCGCGGTTACGACCACGGCAGTGACCCAAGCGCCGGCCCGCAGGAAATTCTCAACCTCGAAGGAACCGTCAACGCAGATGGGACCTATGTTTTCGAAACAGGGATCGTTGAAAAACAGATCTATCTGGCCGAATTTGAAATGGGCGGTTTGAACTATCAATCTGGATATGCGGTTGCATCTGCCGGCACAACCGGACTGGTCCTGCCAACCATTGTCGTTCATGCCACCACGGAAGATTTCTCCGCTTTGAGAATTGATTCGGTCCAAATTTTCTTTGACTTTGCAAATGCCGATATCACCCAGATCTTCGCGGTGTATTCCATCACCAACGCAAGTGATAAAACCATCATCATCAATATGGGCGATAAACAAGTTGTGCCTTTCATTGCATCCCCCGACGGCGCAGAAGGACTTGGCTACGAAGACACGCAGAATAGCGCGCCCTTCTTGCAAACTGCAAACGTCCTTGCCATGCCGCCCAGCGAAACACCTTACGAACTGATCGCGTTCGCTTCCCTTCCGAAGACAAAAGAGATCGCCATTTCACAGCCCGCGCGCCTGCCCATTGGCAGCATCAGCTTGTACCTGCCTGAAGGCATGGACGCAGAAGGCAAGACACTAACGGATGAAGGGTTGCAGGCGTTGAAGTCCATGAACTTCCACGTTTACTCAGCCAGCGGTTTGAAGAAAGATGAGAGTATTGATTTCACAATCACAGGCAAACCGGAGACGACAGCAGTCAACCCCGATATCACACAGAATAAAACGCTTTTGATCAGCGCCGGCGCGCTCGGCGTGGCGCTTATCCTGGCCGGCTTGTGGCTGTATATGCGTGACAGGAAAAAAGAGCAGGAGTTTGAAGATGAAGAACAGGAATTTGAGGATACTGAATCCATTATGGATGCGATCATCGCCCTCGATGACCTGCATCGTGTGGGCACACTCACAGATCAGGCTTACCAGCAAAGGCGTGAAGAATTGAAGAACGCGTTGAAGAGAAAGTCTTAATGATCGAAACCAAAAAACTTGTCAAACGCTTTGGGTTGAAAACCATCCTGCGCGGCCTGGATTTTTCGGTTGAACCCGGTGAATTCGTGGCACTGCTTGGACCGAACGGCGCAGGCAAAACCACCTTCCTGCGGATTCTCGCTTCACTCTCACGCCCGTCCATGGGCAGTGTGAAAGTGGCGGGATACTCCCGCCCAAATGAATCTGCCCAGGTCCGCGCGAAGTTGGGCGTGGTCTCGCACCTGCCCTTGTTATATCCAGACCTGACCGCCGAGGAAAATCTGCAATTCTATGCCCGCATGTACGGCATTATGAATTTCGGACCACGCATCAGCAAAGTATTGGAAATGGTAGGATTGGAGGCAAGGCGCAAAGACCTCGTCCGCACTTTTTCACGCGGCATGCAACAACGTCTCGCCATTGGCAGAGCCGCCCTCCACGACCCTGAAGTGATGTTATTTGACGAGCCCTATACGGGTTTGGATCAGGACGCCTCCGAAATGCTGGATGATGTGCTCCGCACCGTCGCCGCAAAAGGACGCACAGTCGTCATGACCTCCCACGACCTCGTCCGTGCTGAAAACCTGGCAACCCGCTTCGACATCCTCTCGCGCGGTATCATCGCGGCCTCTGTCCAGCAAAAAGAATTACAGAAAACAAATCTGCTCACGTTTTATAAACAGGCATTGGCGGACTAATCCATGGCTGAGATAATTGAAACCGTAAAAAGCGAAAAGCAAAGCATGGAATATCGTCCTTCCTTCTTCAAAGCCGCCCTGGCAATCGTCCAAAAAGACCTCGCCGCGGAGTTTCGTTCCCGCGAATTGCTGTCCGCCATGTTGGTCTTTTCCATACTAGTTATCCTGATCTTCAACTTTGCACTGGAACTGGACATTAAAGTACGGCAATCCGTCACGGCCGGCGTCTTGTGGACCACCTTCGCCTTCGCTGGTACACTCGGCTTGAATCGCTCCATGGCCGTGGAAAAGGACCGCGGCTGCCTGGATGGTCTCCTGCTTGCGCCTGTTGACCGCTCTGCCATCTTCTTTGGCAAAGCCATCAGCAACCTGGCTTTCATGCTCATTGTGGAAGCAATTGTCCTCCCACTGTACGCCCTGTTGTACAACGAAACCCGTATCTTTCAACCAGCTTTTCTTGGCGTGATATTGCTTGGCTCGATTGGCTATATTGCCGTCGGCACTTTGCTTTCCGCCATGACCGTCCAAACCCGTACGCGGGATGTATTACTCCCGATCCTGCTCTTCCCCGTGGCCATTCCCATCCTTTTGGCTTCCGTCAAAGCCAGCGGAGGATTATTAAACAACGCGACCTTTGCCGAGATCCTCAGCCCGCTCAACCTGCTCATCGTGTACGACGTGATCTTTATCGCTGTTGCTTTCATGGTTTTTGATTTTGTCGTTGAGGAATAATAAATCTTTAAAATCTACATCGCCTTGAAATATATTCTCATTAATCTTTATAATAACTACGGTTTAATTTTCAATTGCAAATCGCAAATAAAAAATCGTAAATCGCAGAAGGAGTTCGACAAATGCAATCCAAACCAACCGCACTCGCAATCCTGGATATTATCTCCATCATCGTTCTCGGCATCGCCTCTTATCTGGCCCTCGTCTTCGCTCCCACCGAAGCAGTCATGGGAGAGGTCCAACGTGTCTTCTATTTCCATATCGGAACCGCCTGGGTGGGTTTGCTTGGCTTTATCATCGCTGCCATTGCTGGCATCGCCTATCTGGTCACCAAGGATATGAAATGGGATCGCTTCGAAGTCGCAGCAGTTGAAGTCAGCACCGTGTTCTTCTTCATCACCATCGTGCTCGGCTCCATTTGGGCCCGCCCCGCCTGGAACACCTGGTGGACCTGGGATCCCCGTCTTACCACTGCCGCAGTCACTGAACTTATCTACATCGCCTACTTCATGCTCCGCCAGGGCATGGAGGAACCCGAGAAACGCGCACGCTTCGGAGCGGTCTACACCTTGCTTGGCGGCATCAGCGCACCGATCACCTTCATGGTCATCCGTCTCTTCCGCACCATTCATCCGGTAGTCATCGGTAGCCAAAGCGCCGCAGCTCAGGGCGGCTTCAGCATGACCAGCGACATGAAAATCGCATTTTTCTTCGGCTTGTTCGCCTTCACCGTCATTTTCATTGACCTGATGTGGCATCGCATCCGTCTCGGAAGCCTGCAGGAAAAGGTCGAACAACTCAAACTTAACGTCACAATGTAATGGGAGCATAAAATGGAAATTACACCCGATACCTCAGGTTACATGATAGCCGGCTATATCATCGCCTACCTCACCATGGGCATCTACATCTTTAGCATTTACAGGCGCAGCAGGAATCTCAAGCAGGATCTTGAAACCCTCAACTCCATTGAGACTGAACAAACCAAAAAGAAATTACCCATTTGAAAAAGAGTCCGCGTATAATTAACGCGGACTCTTTTGATTCCCATGCAGAGAGGTTACTGGACGTTCGGTCTCATCTCAACCATGGTCGCCATCTCCAACATGGCGTTCACACATGACCTTGTGCCTGTAACTGCACCCAATCCACCGCCTGGCCCAGATCGATACACAGTCATCGCCGTGGAATATACAGCCTACGAATGGTATTTGATCACGTGGAAGAATAATGATATCGTCTGTACTGTGGATACCGATCACGACAAACCTCCACTGCCAGAAGAAATATATAGAGATTGCGGGGAAAAGATTTACACAAAATGGCTGACCCAACCTCCATGCAATTCAAACGATATAAAAAATTGTGACGGCTATTACGCTTTCCTTATAAATGGTACAAAAAAGGAAAAGGAGATCGCCATGCAGCTCGCACCAGCCAGCGCATGGATCGCGCTCGATGATTGTGAACCTGTCTTAAGCAAATCCACCAATATCTGTGAAACAAAACCAACCCTCGTTATTACTGGGACGGAACCCCTACCGAACGAAACCATTATCCGTATTGAGGGTACCTATGATGGCGAACCATTCTCATGCGCCGATACTGATACATGCAAATTCCACGTCCCTGAAACAGATGAAGACGGAGTAGCTGTTGAATTCTGGTCATACTCATCATATGGAGATAGCAGTTCCGTTTACAACGCGCAAGTCCGCGTAAAACTTGCAGACGAAGGCGATCCTGATCAACGGTACTGGTATGTCGACGTACTTTCATCACAATGGCAGGGACCGGCGGTTGCCACCTGTTCCGATGCATGGGGAGTATTTCCTCCCGTTGGCGGCCCACCGCAATGGCTCAGCACACCAAAGCAAAGCGAGGAACTCAGCAGTGATATCCCCTACACATATCTTGCCGCGAACCTCATCCGGCAGGGCGCAGTGGACGCGAGCGCCTGTCCCGATGGCGGCCTGGCTGTGGGCAATATTGTAAATCAATGCGGGTTGGAAAAATCACGTAATGCGGTAAATGAATGGCAGGATCAATTTGACGTGCTGATCCTGGATACTGCCAAAGAAACCGGCGTGCCGGCACGCTTGATCAAAAATCTCTTCGCGCGTGAAAGCCAGTTTTGGCCGGGCATCTATCAGGTAATTGGAGACGCGGGTTTGGGTCAATTGACAGAGTATGGCGCAGACACCACGCTTTTTTGGAATCGTTCCTTCTTCAATCAATTTTGTCCGCTGGTAATGGAGGCCGAAGTATGCGGCGACGGATACATGCATCTTGATGAAGAGACGCAAATTGCGTTACGCCATGCCCTGGTGGGAAGTGTCAATGCAACCTGCGAGACATGCCCGCTTGGACTTGACCTTACGCAGGCAGATTTTTCAGTGGGTGTTTTTGCACATACGATGATCGCAAATTGTGAACAGACGGGTCAGGTGATCTATAACTATACAGGTAAAACCGCCGGTGAGGCTGCCTCATATGAAGATTTGTGGAAATTCACTTTGGTCAATTACAACGCGGGTGGAGGCTGTCTTGCTGAAGCGGTCACCAATGCGCAAGGCAGAAATCTCGAACTTACCTGGGAGAATGTCTCACCGTATCTCAAAGGAGTCTGCTCCGTCGCAGTGGATTATGTCAACGATATCAGTCAATAAATAATCTATTTTTTTGAACCAGCTACTATCCCGCAGGATTTTTCCTACGGGCTTTTTTATGAGGGGAATTATTCAATTTGGATAATCATTTTCCATAAGCAAATCTAATAAACAGACGTTATATATATATCACTTGTTAATATAAGGAACTGGAATAAAATTACTTGTGAAGGAATGCACAATTTAAAGGATAATTATGAGAAAAATAACTCCGCTAGTATTCTTAACAATTTTCATCTTATCAGCATGTGTCCGTACAAATAATTCCCTCGAAGAATCCCCCTTGGCCGAGATACCTGTCCCGTCTCCCTCTGCCGGGATTGTGGCTCCGTTAGACGAATGCCTGAACTGCCACACGGATAAACAAAGATTGATCGATACAGCCAAAGCGGAAGAGGTTGTTGAAAAAGAATCTTCTGGCGCCGGCTGAGGGGGCGAGGTGGCTCCGTTGGAGCCATGGGAAAAAGTGCTGGTGGATCAGGATAATTTTCCTGCTGATCCGCATGGGAAATTTACATGCACCCTGTGTCATGCCGGTCAAAATGTTTCTGACAAAGAGGCGGCCCACGTTGGTATGGTCTCAGACCCAAGCGCCCCGCCAACAAGTGTCTGCAACGATTGCCATTACAAGACAGCCATGGCGGGCAATGGCTTGCACGCAGACCTTCAAGGAAACCTGACAGCGATTGAAGCTCGCGGAGGGGTTCATCCTCAATACGATGCCCAACGCATAGAAAAATTGATGGCAACCTACGACACCCATTGTGGTACCTGCCATACAACTTGCAGCGATTGCCATTATTTCCCTTCCAACACGAATTCAGAAGAAACCGTCCTTGTTAAACAGGACGTGGTAAATGAAAAACTCCTAAAAGTAAATCATCTGGAAGGGATTAAGGCTCTGCGTGCATCGCCCACTGAACAGGCAATGGTAACCATGTTTGGCAATCACTGCTCATCCTGCCATGCCAGCTGCGGAGATTGTCACATTAGCCAGCCAGGTTCAGTGGGAGGCGGTTTTGTCGAAGGGCATGTCATCATGAAGACGCCCTCCATGTCTCAAAATTGTGTGGCATGTCATGGGAGCCGGGTGGGCAATGAGTATCTGGGAAAACATGAAGACATTCCCGGCGATGCCCATTTCCGTATTGAAAGAATGAACTGCATGTCCTGCCACAGCGAAGCACAAATGCACGGCACAGATGCGGCCTGCACACAATGCCATTCGGAAACAGATGGTTTTGAAAAGTTAACCAAACTAAACCGCTATGCTGGTGAACAGTCTCCCTCCTGTGAGTCCTGTCATCCGGAAATGGGCGCTTGGAATGACCCAAACCAGAACCACATCATTCACAAGGATAAACTCGCCTGCCAGGTTTGTCATTCGGTCTCTTATACAAGTTGTGACAGCTGCCACGTAGCCATCAGTGACAAGACCGGCAATCCGTTCTACGAGACTGAAGGAGATTACTTATCCTTCTTTATCGGCAAAAACCCGTCCCCCAATTTTCACCGCCCATACGAATATGTTGTGGTACGGCATGTTCCAACAGATCCCGACTCCTATTCCTTTTATGGGGACAATCTGTTGCCTGATTTCAACGCAAAGCCCACATGGGTATATGCCACGCCACACAATATTCAGAAGGAAACACCACAGAATAAAACTTGCAATGCCTGTCATGGCAACGCTGACATTTTCCTGACAAAAGGGAACGTAAATCCCGAGGAGGTAAACGCAAATAAAGACGTGATCGTTGACCAAGTTCCACCCCTGGTCGAAGAAACATTGCCTTCCCCATGAATTTAAGGAGAATTGAGAAATGAACAAAAAGCTGTATTTACCATCCGTTTTATTGCTGGTTGTTAGCATGGTATTGGGAGCCTGCGGATCACCAGCGCCGGTTGATGTCCCTGTGACTGAGGCGCCAGCCACTCAAGCTGTGGTTGTAACCGAAGTTCCCGCATTTGATGTCTCTGCAATGCTGCCCGATTTCTGGGCTTCTGTTCCAGCCGATAAAGGCTATGGCTCGGTTAGCGCAGCCAAACTCAATGAGGAGTTAGCCGATAAAGCGCCTTTCCTGGTTGATGTGCGCGAAGTCTCCGAACTCGAAAAAGACGGTTACATTGAAGGCGCAATCAACCTGCCAATCCGTACCCTACTTGAGAACCTGGATAAACTTCCCGGCCTTGATGAACCCATTGTGGTTTATTGTGGCTCAGGACATCGGGGCGGCTTTGGCATGATGGCGCTGAAGATGCTGGGCTATACAAACGTCCGCAACTTGGGAGGCGGTTTAGACGCCTGGAAGAAAGCAAACCTGGCCGTTGTTACCGGCACCTTGCCTGAGGCAGCTGCCGCAATCGGCACGCCCATCGTAGCAGACGAAGCCCTCTTCACTGCCCTGAATAACTTCCTGACCAACCTGCCTGAAGGCTTCTACAGTATAAAAGCAGATGCCCTGGCAACAGAACTGGCTGAGAAATCTCCCTTCCTGCTGGATGTCCGCTCGCAGGCAGAATGGAACAAGGACGGTTACATCGAAGGCGCTGTCTCAATTCCATTCCCGGATTTCCTAGCCAACCTGGATAAATTACCATCCAATAAAGATGCGCGCATCGTAGTTTACTGCGGTTCCGGTCATCGAGGCGCTATGGTTGAAATGGCGCTTTACCTGATGGGTTACACCGATGTTGCCAATCTGGGTGGCGGGCTCGGTGCATGGAAGACCGCCAGCATGCCCGTGGCCGGTTATATGGACTGGGCATCGGTCATGGGCGAATTTGTCTCCACGCTGCCATCCGATCAAGGGTTCTACACCACTAAGGCGGACAAACTTAATGAGATGCTTGCCGAGGCGCCGGTCTATATCGTGGATGTGCGCAAACCCGCTGAAATAGAATCGGCCGGCTACATTGCTGGATCTTCCAATATTCCGATCCGGGACCTGCTCAAGAACCTGGATAAATTACCTGCCAAGGATCAAAAGATTGTCGTCACCTGCGCATCGGGTCATCGAGGGGCGCTTGGGATGGTTGCCTTACGCTTACTTGGCTATACAGATGTAGTTAATCTGAACGGCGGGGTGAATGGCTGGATCAAAGCTCAATTTCCGGTTGAGCAGGGCGCACCCAAAGCACCTGTAGCAATCACAACTCCTGATGTGGATGCAGCCCGCCTCGCTGCTCTGGACGCCTATATGAGCGCTTTGCCCGAAGGCTTTAATGGCATGAAACCAGTGGACCTGAATGCCGAGATCGCCGGCGGTACAGCCCCCTTTATCCTGGATGTTCGCTCACAGGCTGAATGGGATGCAGATGGTCACATTGATGGCACAGTTCTAATTCAAATCACCGACCTGCCCGCAAACCTGTCACAACTCCCCGCCGATAAAGCCGCGCCAATTGTCGTTCTATGCAAATCCGGTCACCGCGGCGCCATAGCCATGATGTATTTAAACTTCCTTGGCTACACCAACGTCCACAATTTAAATGGCGGTATGGGCGGTTGGATGGCTGCTGAATTACCTGTAGTGAAGTAATACTGGGAGATGATTTTGGAGCATATGAAACAAAACTGCCCGCAATTAAGGCGGGCAGTTTTGTTTGGGGTAAATACCCCAGGCCATCACACCAAACTATTGACAATGTCCACTGGCAGCAAGGATCAGAAAATCTTATGATAATAGAGCAAAAACATCATAATTACTTAATGCATAGAGCGGAGCGAAAGTTGATCGAGATCTCAAGTCTGCGCGTATTTCTGGTAGCCGCCGAGGAAAAGAATTTCTCACAAGCCGCAAAAAGACTGCACATATCACAATCTGCAGTGAGCCAGCAGATTCAGGCAATTGAACGGGCTTATAACGTGGAATTGTTTCTGCGGAGTGGTCGTTCAGTGACTCTCAGTGAAGCAGGAGAAAACCTCATCCCCATGGCAAGCGAAGTGATTCGTTCTGTGCGTTTACTCGAAGACAGTTTGTATGAGGCCAACAATCAAATTGGAGGGGAATTGCTGATTGGCTGTTCCACTTCTGCGGGGAAATATCTTTTACCTGCTCTGCTCTCCATGTTTCAACTGGAATATCCAGCTGTGCATCCGCGTGTCAAAGTGATGGGACGTGACCAGGTATATGAACGCCTGATTAATCAAGCCATCCCGATCGGCGTCTCGAGTAAATTGCTTGAACATCGTGATATCGAATGCCAGCCGCTCTTTGATGACCGCATTTACTTGATTGTGCCGGCGAATCATCCCTGGGCCAATTACGGGCACGCAACCCCCGACGATCTGCTCGATCAAAAGATCATCATGCGCGAAGAAATGTCCGGTACCTGTGAAACAGTAATGCAGGCTTTGAAAAGTTTCAGCATCACTCCAGACATGCTCAACGTTTCCATGGAACTCGGCAACGCCGAAGCGATTGAAATGGCGGTTGAACGCGGCGTGGGTATTGCTTTCGTCTCTGAAATGGTGGCGGCGCGCGGACTTGCCTTCGGGCGCGTCAAAAAAGTGGAATTGCAAGGGTTGGATCTCAAGCGTACGGTTTACATTGCACGCCATGTGGGATGTCCCTTTACACGCGCGCAATCCCTGTTCTGGGAATTCGCAACAAACCAACGTGAAAAATTGAATACGGATATATGGGATAGCCTGGTAAGTTTCGTTACAATCATTTAAAGTTGTGCTAAACTTTACCTGCAATGTCCCGCCATTGCGGCAGAAGAAGACCTCTGCACTCCAAAATTAAGGAGTAACCATGCTCACTCTCATAGAAAAGATCCTCTTCATAGTTGCAACCCTCGTCTCATTATATTTCACCTATCGCGGCGTTGCGCATATTATGCGGCATATCAACAGCGGTCAGGGCAAAATGGATTGGTCGCTGGCTTACAAACGGATTGGCGAGCTCATCGTAAAGGTGGGATTGTTCCAGCCCGTTTTTCGTTTCCGTTTGTTCCCCAGCATTTTGCATGGACTTATCGGCTGGGGTTTTCTATCTTTTCTTCTTATAAATCTCGCGGATCTGATTTACGCCTATACTGGATTCAAACTCCTTGAGCATACAGGCCTGTTTGGCAATGCTTATCGATTGCTTGCGGATATTGCGAATGTCGCGATCATCGTTGGCATTCTGGCGATGATCTTTCGCCGCTTCATCCTGCGGCCCGCAACTCTGTCCACGCGCGAGACCACTCTACTGCATCCCGCAGCGCGGGCAGGCATCATGCGCGACTCCGCGATCGTGGCGGGATTTATCTTCCTGCATAACTCGATGCGATTTTTGGGAGAATCTTTCGGATTGGCGCTGGCAGGTCACACTGACAGCTGGCAGCCAAGCATCTCAGCCGTATCAGGCTTATGGTCGGGTGTGGATGCGAGTACCTTAGTCGTGGGAGAACATATTGCCTTCTGGCTGTCCATTGGCGCGGTGGTGGCATTCCTTCCATATTTCCCATATTCAAAACATATTCACTTATTCTTTGCGCCCTTGAATTTTGCATTGAAACCCGAGCGAAAATCCATCGGGCAGTTAAGTTATATCAACCTTGAGGATCAATCCATCGAACAATTTGGCGCAGCCAAAATGAAGGACCTGGGCTGGGAGCAGATCCTGGATAGTTACGCCTGCATCATGTGCTTGCGCTGTCAGGAAGTTTGCCCCGCATATAACACGGGAAAAATATTATCGCCCGCCGCATTGGAAATTAACAAACGCTATCATTTGAATCACGGCGGCACGACCGATGTCGAATTGAAAGAGTTGATCTCAGAAGAAGCTGTCTGGGCTTGCACATCCTGCGGCGCATGCGTGGATATTTGTCCTGTGGGCAATGAACCGATGCGCGACATTTTGGACATCCGCAGAAATCTATCCATGATGGAAAGCGCATTCCCGAAACAACTGGAGACCGCGTTCAAGGGCATGGAACGCAACATGAACCCATGGAATGTATCGCAGGCGGACAGGATGAAATGGGCGGAGGGTATGAGCGTGCCAACCATCGAGCAAAATGGCGAACCTGAAATCCTATGGTGGGTCGGCTGTGCGCCCGCCACCGACTCGCGCGCACAAAAGACCGCACAAGCCTTTGCGAAAATCTTAAACGTGGCAGGAGTCAATTACGCCGTGCTTGGGAAGAACGAATCATGCACAGGCGACTCTGCAAGGCGCGCGGGACGCGAGGATATTTTCTTCGGGCTGGCTTCACAGAATGTTGAAATCCTGAACGAGGTTGCACCCAAAAGAATTGTGACGACCTGCCCGCATTGTTTGCACACCCTCAAGAATGAATATCCCGCCTTTGGCGGGAATTATCAGGTCATCCATCACACTCAATTAATTAATGAATTGGTCGGCGCTGGAAAGCTATCCATGAATTTGGAAGGCGAGGATATGAAAGTCACGTTCCATGACCCGTGTTATTTGGGACGACACAACCAGATCACCGATGCGCCGCGCGAGGCATTGAAAGATGCGGGCGTGATGACAGTTGAAATGCCGCGCAACGGAGCCAAATCCTTCTGCTGCGGCGCGGGCGGCGCACAGATGTGGAAGGAAGAGGAAAATGGTACAGGACGTGTGAATGAAGCACGATTTGCCGAAGCTAAATCCACGGGCGCAAATACGGTGGCAGTGGGCTGTCCCTTCTGTTTGACGATGATGAGCGATGCCTCCAAAGCTGATGGAGGCAATATTCAAGTGAAAGACGTCGCGGAGATCGTGGCGGAGAGAATGAAGTAAACAACTAGACAGATTGTATCTGCAATTCAAAAAACTCCTTCAAGGGAAAATCCTTGAAGGAGTTTAGATTTACGTCACTATCGATTTGACCTTGACCACTTCCCATATTACTTCAGGATGTTTCGCCGCAACCTGCAATAATACCCGTGCCGAGCCTTCAGGGGCGCGACGTCCCTGCTCCCAATTACGTAATGTACTTACGCTGATTCCTATCAATGCGGCAAATTCATTTTGGGAAAGTTTATAACTTGAGCGTATCTTTTTCACATCCGGCATCTCGATCACAAATTTTCGGGCGGGGTTGGCTTTGCCTCGTAATACCTTTCCGCCTTCGCGGACACTGGCTACCAATTCATTAAATACTTCGTCTTTCATTTGTACTCCTTCTCGACAATTTCGCGCAAAATTTTAAGTTGCCTTGGTGTTAGATCATCTTGATCGTTCTTGGGATATATAAAGAGCATTAAGATTTGATCCTGCGCGACAACCCAATAATAGATTACGCGGACACCACCACGTTTACCGCGTTCACCCATTGACCAGCGTATCTTTCTCAAACCGCCGCTGCGTTGAATGATCACACCCGCTGTGGGGCGGGATGCCAGCGCAATTTGCAATTGGCGATATTCATCGTCTGTAAGCAATGTTATAACCTGGCGGGTAAATACACTGGTTTCGATGAATTGCATGGTTAAGGTTGAGTATACGCCAATGGCGTACTAGCGTCAAGTCGGACAGACAAAGACGATATTATGGTATGTTAGGTCAAGTAATAAAGGAGACGAAATTGTGAGTCTAATTCAGAATTTCGTTGGATCATAAAATCCCTTGTAATAACGTTTTTCCTTTTCCGTTATAATCCCCCTTAACACATCCAATTCAGGAGAGAGATACATGCCCAGGAAAAAGGGTTCTATTGCGCTTCCCTTTGAAAAAGATGAAATCATAAAAGATTACCGCCTAGCCTATCAAAGCAGGCAGGTTTCCCTGATTGGCAGGCGCGAAGTCCTGAGCGGCAAGGCCAAGTTTGGCATATTTGGGGATGGCAAGGAAATCGCCCAACTCGCCATCGCTCGCGCCTTCCGCAAAGGCGACTGGCGCTCCGGCTATTACCGCGATCAAACCTGGATGTTCATGCTTGGCGTGACGAGCATCCAGGAATTTTTTGCCCAGTTATACGCGCACGCCGATGCGACTTACGATCCCGCCAGTGCGGGACGGCAGATGAACGCGCATTTTGCCTCGCGCAATTTATATCCAAACGGCACATGGCGCGCGCAAACCAAGATGTATAACACCGCAGCGGATATTTCTCCAACCGCCGCACAAATGCCGCGCACAGTGGGGTTAGCCTATGCATCAGTTTTATACCGCAAGTTAAAAGAACTGCATGAGTTCAAGGATTTTTCGATCAACGGCGATGAAGTTGTATTTGCTGCGATTGGCAATGCCTCCACCGCCGAGGGTTTGTTCTGGGAATCGGTCAATGCCATCGGCGTGCTCAAAGCGCCGGCCGTCATCACGATCTATGACGACGGGTATGGCATCTCCGTTCCCAATCAATTTCAAATGGTCAAGGAAAATATCGGCACCCTGCTCAAGGGCTTCGAACGCGATCCACGCGCAACGCCGGATAAAGTCCAAAACGGATACGATCATTACACCGTCCGCGCGTGGGATTACCCCGCCCTCGTTGAAACCTACCTCAGCGCCGCCGAGATCGCGCGCGAATATCACATCCCCGCGCTGGTGCATGTGATCGAGGGGACCCAACCGCAGGGTCACAGCACGTCGGGAAGTCAAGAACGCTACAAATCGCCGGAACGACTCAAGTGGGAAGAGGAATTTGACGGACTTAAAAAAATGCGCGCATGGATGACAGACAACCGCCTCATTTCCGCGCCCGAGCTTGAGGCCCTCGAAAAGGCAGACTACGAAGCTGTAGAGGGATTCCGCAAAACCGCATGGAACGCATACCTCTCCCCCATTTTGGAAGAGCGCAATCAGGTCATGGATATATTCGACGAGATCGCAAACACGTCAAATCTTGCATCAGAATTGAGAATGCTCAAAGATCGGCTGGAAAATCTCCCGTCGATCACAAGGCGGGATATCCATGGCGCCGCGCATGAAGCGTTGAGGATTCTGCGAAACGAAGCGAATCCCACAAAAGGTGCCCTCATCCAATGGAAAGCGGAAGACGACAAGGTAAACCTGGAACGGTATGGCTCGCATTTGTATTCAGGCAGCGCATTGAAAGTGGACGAGATCAAGCCCGTGTATTCGGACTCTTCACCGACGGTGTTTGGCTTTGAAGTGGTCAATGCCGCATTCAACGCTGCGCTGGCGCGCGAACCGCGCTTGATCGCGTTTGGCGAAGATGTCGGCAAACTGGGCGACGTGAATCAGGGCTTCAAGGGCATGCAGGAAAAATATGGCGAATACCGCGTGACCGATACGGGCATCCGCGAAGCGACAATTTTGGGTCAGGCAATTGGCATGGCCATGCGTGGACTGCGTCCAATCGCTGAGATTCAATATCTGGATTATATGTTATATGCATTGCAAATCATGAGCGATGATCTAGCAACCCTGCATTGGCGCACCGCAGGCGGACAAAAAGCGCCCGTCATTGTCAGAACCCGCGGGCATCGCTTGGAAGGCGTATGGCATTCAGGTTCGCCAATGGGAGGCTTGATCCATTTATTGCGCGGGGTGTATTTGCTCGTTCCGCGTGACATGACTCGCGCGGCAGGTTTTTATAATACGCTGTTGAGATCGGATGAGCCTGCGATTGTGGTGGAAGTGTTGAATGGCTATCGTTTGAAAGAACGCCTGCCCGACAACATCGGCGAAATGACCCTGCCGCTGGGCGTGCCTGAAATCATCCGCTCGGGAAAAGATGTGACGGTTGTGACGTACGGCGCATGCTGCCATATCATGCTGGAAACCGCCGATGAACTCAGCAAAGTCGGAATCGAAATTGAAGTCATCGATGTGCAATCGCTTCTGCCGTTTGACATTCATGGCATGATCGTTGAGTCGTTGAAGAAAACCAATCGCGCTCTTTTTGTAGATGAAGATGTCCCGGGTGGAACAACGGCTTACATGATGCAGGAAGTCATCGAGAAGCAAGGCGGATACTTTCATTTAGACTCATCCGCGAGGACATTATCCGGCAAGGCACACCGGCCTGCCTATGGGTCAGATGGAGATTACTGGTCAAAACCCAATGTGGAAACGATATTTGACACAGTTTATGAAATGATGAATGAGGTTGATCCGTTGGCATATCCAAATATCTATTAACCGCAGAGACGCAGAGTTCGCGGAGAAAAGAAAAAGGAGATTTTTATGGTTAATAGAGGTGTTATGGTAGTTCAAAGTGTAAATCAATTAACTGAGTCTATCATTGGCGCGGCCATCGAAGTGCACAAGCACTTAGGGCCGGGTCTCCTTGAATCTGCTTATGAAGAGTGTTTATGTCATGAACTCAACTTGCGGAAAATTCCATTCCAGAGGCAAGCTCCACTCCCTGTAGTTTATAAAGGCGTAAAACTGGATTGTAGTTATCGAGTTGATTTACTTGTAAAAAATGAAGTTGTTGTTGAATTAAAAGCAGTTGAAAGTATCGCACCAATTCATGAAGCACAGGTATTGACCTATATGCGTCTTGGCGGTTGGAGGGTTGGATTGATCATTAATTTCAATGTCCCAATTGTTATAAAGGGCATAAAACGCCTAGTTCTGGGACTCAAAGAATAAAAACTCTGCGCTCTCCGCGTCTCTGCGGTGAGAATTTGAAGGAGAAAATCATGGCGACAAAAGTTTTGGTTCCACGCCTCGGCGAAGGCGTTGACGAAGTCACCGTCACAAAATGGCTCAAACAAGTCGGCGATTCTGTCATGGAATTAGAGCCCTTGCTCGAGGTAAATACAGATAAAGTGGACACAGAAATCCCTGCGCCTGCCTCCGGCGTAATTTTGAAAATTGAAATACAGGAGGGCCAGGCTGCAAAGGTGGGAGAGTTGCTGGCAATCATCGGGGCGGCGGGTGAATCAGTCGACAGCGGGCAGGTGTCAATTGACAGCAGTAAATCAGCTCAAAAGGCCCCATTCCCTGCCGAGATTCAGGCGCAACAGCCAGCCACCCATTCCCAACGATCAAGCGCCAACAAAGATCTCGGCTTTATCTCCCCGGTTGTGGCAAGAATCGCTGCCGAGCATGGCGTGGACTTATCGCAAGTGAATGGCACTGGCCTGAATGGGCGCATTACGAAGAATGATGTGCTGAAGATGATCGAGAATCGAGGAGCGGGAATCGTTATCTCGGCAAAATCTGCCAACCAGCAAACTGCTGCCTTTAAACCCTTGGAGGGCGATCAGCTTATTAAGCATACAATGATGAGAAAATCCATCGCACAGCATATGGTGGAGTCCAGGCGCACAGCACCTCATGTTTTAACGGTCATGGAAGCGGATATGAGCCATGTGGTGAGACATCGCGCCGTAAACAAAGCCGCCTTTGAACAGAATGGAGTCAATCTCACTTATACCACGTACTTCATGACAGCCATTGTCGCAGGGTTGAGGACCCATCCACGGGTCAACTCTTCATGGAGCGACGAAGGCGTGCTGATTCACAAGAACATCAATATTGGCATGGCGACTTCCCTTGGCGAGGAAGGCTTGATCGTGCCTGTCATCAAAGGCGCGAATAATTTGTCCCTGCTGGAGATGGCCCGCTCGGTCAATGATCTCGCCAGGCGAGCACGAAACAAAAGACTGCAGCCTGACGAGGTCAAAGGCGGGACATTTACGCTGACGAATCATGGGATCGGCGGATCACTGTTTGCATTTCCCATCATCAACCAGCCTCAATGCGGCATCCTGGGAATTGGCGCCATGCAAAAACGTGTAGTGGTGATCCCCGCTGACGGCAGGTCAAATGACGACACAATCGCCATCCGCCCGATGGTATATATGTCGTTTGTCTTCGATCACCGCATTCTCGATGGTGCCTCTGCAGATGGATTCCTGGCAAAGGTCAAAGAGACGCTGGAGAATTGGGCGTAATGAAAGTATTATGGAAAAATCCAATTCATCAAAAGAAATACATGGTGGGATACTCACCAACTTAAGGCTGGGATTTGGTCGGACGTAAAGCAAAAAGGCGCTTCCTATGCTGACTGGATGGGCTGGTTCTGGCGCAAACCGCCCTTGAAGGCAAAACTTGAGATCGAGGAATAAGGATGAGCGAAAAACAAAAGGATGGTCCGAATATCAATAAGAATATCCACCCACGCCTTGCGGCCTTGTTCTATATCGCCATCGCATATGTGCTTGAGTATTATGCGCACCCGCCGCTTATGGTCCCTGCGGGCCTGCGCAATACGGGTTTTGCATTGACCTTCATCGGAGCTCTGCTCGGCATGGGTGCGTTGATCGAGCTTCGGAAGGCGCGCACAACCCTCGATCCGCATGGTTCGGTCAAGAGTCTGGTGATGAACGGCGTTTATCGCTTTACGCGCAATCCGATTTATTTTGGATTTTTGCTGATGGTAATCGGCTTGCCATTGAATTCGGGTTTGTATTCGGGAATTTTGGTCGCACCGTTCTTCGCCGTCACATTGAATCGCCTGGTCATTGAGAAAGAGGAAGCCTATCTGGAAAATAAATTCAGGGAGCAGTACACAAGCTGCAGGTCAAAGGTGAGGCGCTGGTTATAGTACAATTGTCGAATATTACAATTCAAATGGAGTTAAGTCATGGCTGAAATTTTCGATGTAATTGTTATTGGTGCTGGACCTGCAGGATATGTCGCCGCAATTCGCGCCGCACAACTGAAGCAGAAAGTCGCCATCGTTGACAAGCAATGGATGGGCGGCGTATGTTTGAACGTGGGCTGTATTCCGTCCAAGTCCCTGCTCAAAAATGCGGAAGTGGCGCATACCCTGCGCGAACGCGGCAAGGATTTTGGCTTCTCCTTCGATAATTTAAAACTGGATTATGGTGCGGCGGTCAAACGCTCGCGCCAAAACTCAGACCGCCTGACCAAAGGGGTTGGCTTCCTGATGAAGAAGAACAATATCGCAGTCTTCATGGGCGAGGCAAAATTCAAGGCAATAGATACGATTAATGTTACGGATAAAGACGGTAAAGCCTCTGAACTCAAGGCAAAGAATATCATCGTGGCCACCGGCGCGAGCGCCATGGTGCCGCCCGCATGGAAAGTGGATGGCGATAAGGTGGTCACTTATCTGGAGGCCATCCTGCAGGATAGACTTCCCAAGTCTGTGATTGTGATCGGCTCCGGCGCGATTGGCGTCGAATTTTCCACCATCTGGGGCGCCTATGGCGTGGATGTAACCATCGTGGAAATGCTGCCGCGCATTGTTCCGCTCGAAGATGAAGAGGTTTCAAAGGAACTCGACAAGGAATTCAGGAAGCGCAAGATCAACATCATGGTCGGGCATAAGGTCGAATCAGTTGAAGCCACAAAGACGGGCGTCAAGGTAAAGGTGTCGGCGGAAGGAAAGGAAACCGTGCTGGAGGCAGACCAGGCTTTGGTCGCGATCGGATTCCGTCCCAATTCCAAAGGACTCGGACTCGAAGAAATCGGCGTCAAGATCAGCGAACGCGGCTTTGTGGAAATCGATGAAAAAATGCAAACGAACGTGCCCGGCATTTGGGCAGTTGGCGACGTGACCGGTAAGTTGATGCTGGCGCATGTCGGTTCGGCCATGGGCATTGTCGCCGCTGAACACATCGGCGGACATGAAACTGTGACACTCGATTATGAAATGATGCCGCGTGCCACCTACTCCTATCCGCAGGTTGCTTCGTTTGGATTAACAGAAGCGCAGGCAAAAGAACGCGGCTACGAGATCAAGGTTGGGCGCTTCCCCTTCCAGGCGAACGGCAAGGCGCTTGGGCTTGGCGATTATGCCGGTTTTGTGAAATTTGTCGTGGATTCAAAATATGGCGAGATCCTGGGCGCACATATGATCGGTCCCGAAGTGACTGAGTTGCTCCCTGAGTTGACGCTCGCACACATGCTGGAACTCACAGCCCACGAGATCGCGCGCAATGTCCACGCGCACCCGACGCTTTCCGAAGCAATTATGGAAGCGGCTCACGGCGCAAGTGGAAGTCCAATCCATATCTAGTAAAAAAGGACTGACATTAGATGTCAGTCCTTTTTTTGTCATTTTCGACCAAAGGCTTACAATTAAGTTGTTTTAATTGGGAAAATATCACTAATTTGTCTAGTCAACTTGATATTTAGGCGGGAATGTGCTATTAACAATGTAAATAAATCCATAAAGATAAGGTCGGAAAAATGCACCGTGAACGAGTCTCGGAAAACGTATACTGGTTCCAAAGTGAAGTCTATGCCCAGGTAACAGCCGGTGTCATCGTCGGTCCGCAGTGGGCGGTTGTTATCGACACCCTGGCTCTGCCGGAAGAGACGCTCGGAATGCGGGAATTCATCGAACACGAATTGGGCGTACAGGTGCGCTATGTCGTCAACACGCATTATCATGCCGACCACACCTGGGGCAATTGTTTTTTCCCCGGCGCAACTGTCATCGGCCATGCCAAGTGCCGTGAATTATTGATCGAACATGGCGAGTCTTCACTGGAAAGCTCCCGCAGCCAAAATCCAAATCTGCGACAGGTGAAGATCGTTCTTCCTCACCTGACATTTGCCTCCGGTGAATTGGCGCTGCGCGTCGGAAAAAAGAATCTGATCCTCTCTCCGTCGTTCGGCCACAGCGACGATGGCATTTCAGTCCTGGTGGAGGAGGACCGCGTCCTGTTCGCGGGCGATGCCTTCATGCCCATCCCCTACATCGTGGATGGCGATGCGGACGATATGCTGGCCTCCATCAAACGGATCGGGCGGATGGGCCTGGAAAACATCATCCAGGGACACGGGGATATTATCCTGCGCGGTGAAATCGATGCGGCCGTAAAAGATAATATGAATTACCTGACCAATATTAAAAAAGCCGTCAAAGCCATCGGCAAACGCAAGAATGTGGATGAATACCTGGAATCGATTACCATCGAACAATGCGGCAAAAGCCGTGTTTTCCTTGGGGGCCTGGCAGAAACCCTGCACCGCCGTAATCTGAGAGCATTGCACCGAAAAATGAGCGGTGAATAATACAATTGAAGTGTAAGCAAACATAGGACATTGCAGGCTCAAACAACGAGTTTGCAATATCCTGAATCGAGGGGAAATTCCTTCGGGAGAATAAAAAAGATGATGATCATCCTTGAAGATTCCTGTTTTTGGGGTTGATCCCTTTCTTGTTTTCCGGATGGAAGGACTATTCAAGCGAGACGAATCTATGCCAAGAAATCACCAAAGCACAGCGGGATTGCCCCCATTTCAACAAGGCGGTTTGGATTCGCTTTGCGGTTTGTACAGCATCATCAACGCAGAGCGGATCATCAACCATTCCTCGGACGAAGAGACGCAGCATTTATTCGATGACCTGATCTATTTTCTTTCGCGCCGCAGGTTATTTTGGAAATTATTGATCGGCGGGATCATTCACACCCAAATGCTATTGATATTAGACAAGGTGATCGGCAAGCAGCGCATCTCGAACGTGGAAATTCCATGGCGCGGCGTGCCGAACCCGGACCTGACGACCTTTTGGAAATCCATGCAATATTTTTTGGACGGCACGCCCGGCCGCGCCATCATTCTGGGCTTGCAAGGCTATCACGACCATTGGACCGTGATCGAGAGCATTACCAACCGTTCGATAAAGTTATACGATTCGTCTTTAATAGAGCGCCTGCCGCGCTCTTCCTGCACCACCGTCTATCCCACCTGGAAACGTAAGCATGTGTTCCTGCCTGCGCAGACTTATTTTCTTTCCAATGAAGTGCTCGATAGCAGCCAAGATGATTATTAATGTTGGTCAAAGACCCTAAAGGTCTCTGAGATCTTTAGGGTCTGATTCTATTTCATAAGGCGCTCATGCAGGACAATTCTGATTTAATTCAAGTTCTCTCCCAACTTTCAAAAGAAGAATATTGCTGCCTGACCACCACTGGCCGCAAAAGCGGACATCCCCATGAGATCGAAATCTGGTTTGGGATTCAGGATGACTCGCTTTATCTTTTATCAGGCGGCGGAGAGGACTCGGATTGGGTCAGGAACCTGCGCGTGGACCCAAATGTGACCGTGCGAATCGCAAAGCATACTTTCATAGGCAGTGCACGAGTTGTGAGCGAGGAGAAAGAAGGGACGCTGGCTCGCCACATGCTGGCAGGAAAGTATCAAGGCTGGAAACAGGGACAGTCCTTGAGTGAGTGGGGGAGAACTGCGCTGGTGGTGGAGATTGAAGTAATCGAAGGCACTCTTGCCATGCCGATCTTCCGTCGCTTCCTGCATCGTTTTCATCTTGCCGAAGATAAATGATCACGAGTGTTTTCTCCCCATTTATAATCAGACCCTGGAAGACACATGTCTTTCAGAGTCTGATTTGGATATAAATATTATCTCCAGAAGTTTTGCGTAAACGGAAGCAACCGCAGGATGATATCCAGCAGCAAACCCATCATGAACAACATCCCAAATTTTCGATTATTAATGAAAGCGTAACCGACAAAGTAAAGCGGCCAGCCGGGTTGTCCTTCGGGCTGGGTTTCAGGTTTGGGTTTCAAAAATGGGGGACATACCCGCAGGAATTGCGGGATGGCAAGCAGGACAATCGCCATGACCGGAGTGAAAAAACTTATCGCAATTAAATATAAGGTCAAAAAATAGGGGATGACCATCATGGCCAGCACGATAAAGCGGGAGGCTTTCTCGCCGATGACCACTGGCAGGGTGTGGATTCGTTTGACTTTATCCTTTTCAAGTTTATCGATGTGTTTGCCAAATATCACCGTTGTGACACCCAGGGCATACGGCAGGCAGGCAAGGACGACATTCCAATTCCATTGGTGCGCCAGCACATAATAACCACCGCCAATCATCAAGGGACCCCAAACCAAAAGGACCGCCAATTCGCCAAGCGCAATGTATTTGAGCGGCCATGTATAGAAGAGGACAAAGAAAGCGCCCGATGCAAGCAAAATCCAAATGAACGGGTCATTTGAGTTTATCAAGATCAGATACAGGCCTGCGGCCAGGGCCAGCAAGCCCGTCACTGCAAAATAAGTAAGGTGCTGGCGGCGGGTCATCAACCCTTTGGCAAGAGGCTGTGCGCCATAGATATTGCGATAGTAATTATCCTGATCCACGCCGCGCACGAAGTCGGTGTAGTCATTGAAGATATTATTGCTGGCATGTGCCATGATCAGTCCAAAGACAAGTGCAAGCCAGGGGCCGAAATGAAATGCCCCGTCACGCCATGCAAACAAGCCGGCCAGAGCCGCGGAAATAAAGGTCATCACGAGAACCGCCGCGCGGGTGGAGATCAACCACCTGGAGATTACATCCAGGCCATCCCATTCATCCTTTGAAACATCGGGAATTACGTTCAACGCCTTCTTCCACATTGCAAAATTCATTTGTTACTCTCCTCATTAAAGTTTTCGAATTTATACCCAACTCGAATCTGATCACCGTTAATATTGTTAACTGGGCTGATGTGGAAGCTCTGTGCCTTAAAAGGTGATAGTCACTTTGCAAGTGACTATCACCTGCACAATCATTTTCGATCAGCCATTCCGGGAATGTCTATAACTCGCTGGTCATGATGAACAGCGGCTTCATCTCAAAATTTTCATATTTTGGACGATAGCGATCCGTATCGTAAAAGTAATTTACATCCACGACCTTTTTAGTGGAAGTCACTATCCCCAAAGGCATATTGTCGTAACGGCCATTCTTCAATACCACCAGCCGGCCATGGATGCCGCTCAATACAAGATCGAGCGCCAGGTTGCCAAATGCCATGGGTACGATCGAGTCGATTGCATCCGGATCGCCGCCGCGCACCATATAACCAAGTTTCTGGTTGATCACATCGACGGTCTTGCCTTTGTTGTACTTCGGTGAAAGTTCCTTGATCCGCTCTGAAACCAGGTCGCCGATGCCGCCCAGTTTGGCGTGACCGTACGCATCCGTGGAGCGGTCTTGAAATACCATTTCACCGCCTTCATACATGGCGCCTTCTGAAATCAACAAAACAGAATAATTACTGGGGTTCGCATCGCGGTCTTTAACCAACACTTCCGTCAGGTGATCGATATTAAATTTATACTCCGGAATAACACAGCGGTTCGCGGCCCCCGCCATGGTCGGCAGCATGGCGGTAAACCCGGCATAACGTCCGAACACTTCAAGCACCATAATGCGTTCATGCGAACCAGCGATTGTCCGCAGACTGTTGGTCAGGGAAATGGTGCGGGTGACGCAGGTGCTGAAGCCGATGCAATAATCCGTCCCTGGCACATCGTTATCCATCGTCTTTGGGATCGCGACCACTTTAAAACCCTCCTGATACAACCGAACTCCATAACTGAGTGTATCGTCACCCCCGATTGGGATCATGTAATCGATACCGAGGAAATCAAGGTTTTTAAGCACTTCCGGCGTCAAGTCATTTTTTTCTTCGGCATACTTATCCTTTAAATGCTCAGGCACATCCTCCTTCCTGACCTTCCCCGGGTTTGTACGCGAGGTGTGCAGGAATGTTCCTCCTGTTCGGCCTGCCCGATTGACGATCTCCTCGGTCAGGGATCGATAATTATTGCTGTTATCGACATTCTTATCTCGGATGACATCCACCAAACCACCCCAACCGCGGCGGATACCGATCACTTGATAACCTTCACGCAAAGCACGGATGGTCACCGCACGAATGGCGGGGTTTAATCCCGGCACATCGCCGCCCCCGGTCAGAATACCGATCACACCTTTTTTTTTGTTCATCATGGCAGCCTCGCATTAACCAAATTTACGGAAAAGCTTTTTCGTATCCAGCGATAATTTTATCCCAAACCTGGTTAGATTCAGCATCTACCGTCTGGAATCGCGGATGAGCTTCAAACCACGCCAGCGCGCGGCGCAAACCCTCCGCCCAATCTACTTCACAATTATAGTCAGGCACCAAACGCTTGATCTTGCTGTTATCGAACACGATGCTGTGGGATTTATCGCCAATGAGGCTTCCCAATGCGTGCTCGTCATACGCGGTGATCAAATCACTGGGATGTGAACCACGTTCGGGGTCTGACCGAGGGCCTGATACGCTTCGAGGTAAATCTGATCCCAGCTCAGCACCTGGTCTGACGTGATATGAAAAGCCTCGCCGAGGGCTTTCTTATTTCCGAGCAAACCGATTAGACCTTTGGCAAAGTCCGCATTCCAGGTCAGTACCCACAGCGAAGTGCCGTCGCCAGGGATAATGACCTTTTGTCCGCGCTGCATGCGATCGATCACTGTCCAAGGGTGCAGCCAGTTGCCCACACAAAATGGGATTTGCGTCGGACCATATGTCAACGATGGACGGATGATGGTGACAGGGAATCCGTTACTGCGGTATTCGTTCATCAGTTTTTCTTCACAGGCGATCTTGTTGCGTGAATAATCCCAGTATGGATTTTCCAATGGAGTCTCTTCAGTAAGAAGATATTTTTTCACTGGCTTTTGGTAGGCGCTGGCGGATGAGATGAACACGAATTGATCTGTCTTATCGCGGAAAAAGGATATATCACGGTCGATGTCTCCAGGGGTATATGCGATGAAGTCCACAACTGCGTCAAAGCGGTGATCAGCTAACAGTGCGGGAAGATGCGCTGAATCAATGTGGATATCTGCCTGTAAAACAGTCGCGTTCTTATTCGCGGGGTATTTGTCCGAAGAGGAACGATTCAGAAGAAATAGCTCGTGGCCGCGTTCCACGGCAAGATCCGAACACGCGGAACTGATCAGTCCTGTACCGCCGATAAATAGTATTTTCATTATCCTTCTCCAAGCTCCGCAATGGGTTCCACGGGCATGCGATTTGCGATGAAATTTTCAACCCAAAAGATGATGAGTGCGATCCACACGATGCCGAAACCGATGAGGTGGGAATGGTCGAATGGTTCCTTGTAAAGGAAGACACCGAGCAGGAATTGCAAAGTGGGCGCGATATATTGAAGGATGCCCAGCATCGTCAACGGGATTTGCTTTGCCGCAGAGGCAAACATGAGCAATGGGATTGTGGTCACAATCCCCGCTCCAACAAGAAAGAGATCCACGCGTACGCCGTCGTGCAGAAAACCACCTGTGCCATTTACTTCAACAAATATGAGATAGAGCAATGCAATTGGGAGCACCATGGCTGTTTCAAGCGTAAGACCATATAGCGAACCGAGCGGCGCAAGTTTTTTTACAAGGCCGTAAAAGCCGAACGAAAAGGCGAGCGACAAGGCAATCCAGGGCAGACGACCATAGACTAAGGTTAGGTACACCACGCCGAGCGCGGCCAGGGCGACAGGAATCCATTGTGCAGGGCGCAGTCGTTCGCGCAAAAATATGACGCCCAGCAATACACTCAAAAGAGGGTTGATGAAATAACCGAGACTGGTCTCAACGATAAAGCCTGCATTCACGCCCCAAACATAAACCAGCCAGTTGATGGAAAGTAGGACGCCCGCCACCACATACATGCCGATGATCTTGCGGTTGAATGCCGCCATGCGAAAAGCCTGCCATTGTTTGGTGGCAAGGATGAAAATGATCAGAACAATGAAGGACCACCCTATGCGATGCCCGATGACCTGCAAGGCAGGGACTTGATGCAAAAATTTCCAGTAGATGGGAAAGAACCCCCATAGTACATACGCGCCAATTCCGTACAAAATACCTTTTTTCATTTTTCTCCTTGGGGTGGTCATTAAATTATAAAACACAAAGGGCACAAAGGTTACGGAGGAAAAGATATCGATAATTTGTGTCTATTCATACGATTTGTGACATTATGTTTTATAGGGCTGATCCGTGTCCAAAAGGCGATTTGGGTTTTCACAAAGAAAAAGACCCTGTACTTTTGGCGACAAGGTCTTTGATGAGTATGGAGTTAATGTTCTTACAACTTTCTCAAACACCACTTGCCTGAAACTATTTCATTCACATCGCAGGTGAAATTACCAGTAATATCATGGTGTTCATTTTATATTTTGACCATCACTTTCCCCGCCATCTCCTGCCACAGCTCGGGATGTGGGCTGGTATGGAACAATTCGAAAGATATGACAGCAATTTACTCCCAATCAATCAAGCGGCGACCTTGAAAACCCGCTTCGATCTCGTGCCAGAACTGGATACTACCCTCGCCATATTTCCAACACAAGTAAACTTCCCCGCCATTGTGTAAAGCGATGAAGTCTATCAACCCGATCGTCAAGTCCTTGACCTCAATGCCCATATCCTGAAACTGATGGAGAAGTGCATCGAGCCTGTCAAAGTCTGGCAGCATCTTGCTTAATTCGGCATTTCCGCCATTCCCTGCAGCTTTTTGCACGACAGACCATATCTCCGGCTGGCGTGTACGAATCCTCTCGCCAATCCCCATCATCTCTTTCACCATCGGACGAACGACGGCGAGGGAACCATTTGCTTCTTTGGGTGTGTAATATTTTGGCATTGCGGGAGTATACACCTTAATGAACACGCTGCCATTTGTGTCTTTCAGGGCTCCGATATACAATTCTAATTTGAAGGCTCATTGATTCTGCAACCGGTTGAGACTGTTCGTGATACACATAGAAATTGGAAATTTTACGAAGGCCATTGAGGTGACACATGCATATCTTCCAAAGCGATTGACGCGGAAACCAATGCTGCATCTATAAATACGGCCTCTTCCGAGATAAACTACAATACGCAACTCTGGCGGAAAGTGGAGGATTTAACTCTACGAACAGGCATAGGATTGGCTGGGCTTGTATCTATAGTGATATCTAGCTAGGGCAAGGATGAAATGGATTGTCATGATATATAATACATACAGAACAAAGGTAAAAATAGTCAATCCAAAATAACCAGGCAAGTGAAGAATATGAAATCCTATCGTAAGGAACTGTGGTTCAACCTCCCCCACCGGCGCGGCTTTGTAAATATCACTCCACAAGTGGATGAATGTTTAAGAGAAAGCGGTATTCATGAAGGGTTTTGTCTTGTAAATACCATGCATATTACCGCGTCGGTTTTTATCAACGATGATGAAAGCGGTCTGCAGCATGATTATGAAAAATGGCTGGAAAGACTTGCGCCTCATGAGCCGATAGATCAATATCGCCACAACGACACCGGCGAAGACAACGCTGACGCCCATCTGAAACGTCAGATCATGGGACGCGAGGTGGTCATCGCGGTAACCAACGGCGAACTTGATTTCGGCACGTGGGAACAGATCTTTTATGGGGAATTCGACGGCAGGAGAAGGAAAAGAGTATTGGTAAAAATTATCGGTGAGTAGGAGAAAACAAATGCGTTTACAAAACAAAACCATCGCCACCCTGATCGCTGAAGGCGTGGAAGACCTGGAATATTATGTACCCTTGATGCGATTGCAGGAGGAAGGCGCACAGGTGTTATCCGCGGGAATGGATTTGAAACCCATCAAAGGGAAAAACGGATTGACCATCACGCCCGACATCACGATCGAAACGCTCAAAGCAAACGATCTTTTCGCGCTCGTCATTCCCGGCGGCTGGGCTCCGGATAAATTACGCAGATATGCTGTCGTGAAAAATCTTGTCCACAAAATGGATGCGGAGCATAAGATCATTGGGATTATTTGCCACGGCGGATCCATTGCAATCTCAGCTGGTATTATCAAAAAAGGCCGGCGCGCCACGGGGTCGCTTGGCATCAAGGATGATCTCATCAACGCGGGCGCCGTCTGGGCGGATGAAGCGGCTTTTCGTGAGGGCAACCAGGTTTGGGGGCGGGTCGTAGCGGATATTCCCGATTTCAACCGCGAGTTGGTGAAGGCTTTAGTCGAAGGATAAAGGTTTCCGCTTCATGGTTTCCGGGATTGGAACATCCAGCAATTTAAGGATTGTGGGGGCGATCTGTAATTGTGAAATGGTTTCACCCATATCGCCTCTCCCCTGACCGTTGGGGTGAATCACAAAAAATGGCACTGTCCTTTGCTCGGGCGTTGTCCCGCCGTGCGCTCCGTCATTGTTGATTCCATGATCGCCGGTGACAAAAATTGTGTAGCCGCGTTCCCTCCATTCGACGATGAGAGGCGCAAGCCAGGCATCCTGGTGAATGGCGTGATTGCGATATTGGCTCGAATCTGAGCCATAGGTTTCACCGTGATAATCCATACCCATGGGATGAAGCAAAAGATAATCGGGCGAAACCCTGCGTACGAGAGCTGCCGCGCTCATGAATAACTCGATGTCAGGATATTCGTCCTGCGTATAAAAACGCCCGTGCTGAATGGCGAGGTTTTCGTCATCCACTTCCTTATCTTCGATGCGATCATACGGCGCGCGGTTATACAGCTCGGAAATCCAGAAATATGCCGCCGCCGCGGTGACTTTGCCTGCACTTTTCACGGCTTGAAAAATATTGGGTCTGCTTGAAAGCCTGACCATTGAATTCGCAACAATGCCGTGTTCACTGGATGGCAGACCGGTGTGAATTGTTTCATACATCGGGCGCGACATGCTCGGCAGTTCACCTGTTATCTTATAGAGGCTGGCAAGTTTATATCCCACAAGATGGCCGAGATAACCCATATTGTCCCTGGCGACATCGTAGCGCAAAGCATCGGACAGGATAAGAATAGCTTTACTCACAGGAAATCCTTTGTTAAATAAATCCGCCACAGAGCCCGCTTGAAAAATCTGCATTCTCTGTGGCGTTTGGCTTCACAATATCATTAATCTTCCAGAACTAAAACTGCCTTGCGTGAACAAGTGATCTGATCCTTATCACCGATATTTGGCAAATCGAGGAAGGGATTATTAAATGTATCTACAATAAAATTGGTTTTACCAACCTTTACTTCAATGCGAACTATGGAGCCGAGGAAGTTGATATTTTCAATCGTGCAATCTACAATATTGGCTTTTTTTTCCTGGGCGACGAAATTGAATCGCTCCGGGCGAATGGCAATCCTCACTTTATCGCCCTTCTTTTTGTTCTGCATGTCTGAAGCAGATTCAAATTGCACTCCATCCACAGCCAGTACACCTTTTGCGGGATCCACCACTTCGCCATCGGCTGTATTCAATGTGCCGACGAAATTTGCAGTGAACACGGTGGTTGGGAAGTTGTAGATTTCAAACGGCGTGCCAACCTGTTCCATTTCACCCATATTCATGACCACCACACGATCAGACATTGACAATGCTTCTTCCTGGTCGTGGGTAACGTAGATTGCAGTAATGCCAAGTTTCTGCTGAATGGAGCGTATCTCGGAGCGTAAGGATACACGGATTTTCGCGTCGAGCGCGGAGAGGGGTTCATCCAGCAATAAAACTTTGGGGCGCAAGGCCAGGGCACGCGCCAGGGCTACACGTTGCTGTTGACCACCCGACAACTGATGGGGATAGCGATCACCGTATTCAGACATGTGAATCAATTCCAACATTTCATCCACGCGCTTTTTGATCTCTTCCGGCGGCTTTTTGGCTACTTTGAGACCAAAACCAACATTGCCTGCCACGGTCATGTTTGGAAAAAGAGCATAGGATTGAAAAACCATGCCGACATTACGCTGATTGGGTGGCTTGTTCGTTATATCGTCACCGTTGATGGTAATCACGCCGGAGGTGGGCGTCTCGAATCCAGCCACCATGCGCAATGTGGTCGTCTTGCCACAACCGCTGGGTCCCAGAAAGGAAACCAGTTCGCCACTCTCAATATTCAAATTGAAATCACGCACTGCCCAGACACGGCCAAAACTTTTGCTGACGTTGTTAATTTGCAGAAATGTCATAATTTCCTCACAGCTAGTGGACGGCTGCAACTTCTTGCACTGAACCGCGTCCAATCCATTGCATCAGACCAATGGAACCCCAGGTCAGCAGGAAACTGACCACTGCAAGAGCCTGAGGCGTGTAAGCGCGCATCGCACCAATCTCTTCCATGTACGGACCAAAGGCTGGCCAGTAAAGGAGCGAGGCAAATGTGAATTCGCCCATCACAATAGCAAAGGTCAGGAACACGCCGCTCAGGATGGCGGTGCGCAGATTGGGGAAGATGACCTGGGTGATAATCACGCGCCAGCCCGCCCCCAAGCTGAGGGCAGATTCGGTCAGGGTGCGAACGTCAATGGCTCGCAATCCGGTATCCACCGCCCGGAACATGTAAGGCAGGGACAACACCACATAGCCAGCGATCAAGAGAATGGGCGTGCCCGTAAGAACCAGGATGGGCGTCCCAAAAACTTTCAGCCCACCTCCATACAGGCGGCTCATACCGAAGACGAGCACGACGGCGGGTACCACAAAAGGCATAAGAGTGACAAACTCCACCCAGGGGCGCATTTTGCGCATACGCCAGTGCACCCAATAGGCGGTGGGCACCACCAGGAGCAGGCTGAACACAATGGTCAGAAGCGCCCAAAAGAAGGAATATCCAAAATTCTGGTAGAACTGTGGGTCGGTAAAAGCCACACGATAGGCCTCAAAAGTGTAGCGATCTTTAATCATCTTCAGGCTGAACTCAAAGGTGGCCAGGAGCGGCAGGAAGAAGTATATAAGGCCGATCATTAAAATGATCCAGGCCCAGATATTTTTAATTTTCATCGCAACCACCTCGCAGCTCTTCTCTGCAGGGAAATATAGCCAATCATACTGAAACCCATAATGAAAACCATCCCCAAAGCCAGGGCATTGCCCAGACCGGGGTTAAAGAGCACATCGCCTTGCATCTGGGCGCCAATCAGGATGGGTACCAGGTTAATGAAACTGCCGGAGAAAGCGTAGGCAGTAGCATAGGCGCCAAAGGCATTGCCGAACAAAAGAATGGTTGTGCCAAGCAGGGAAGGCAACAGGATCGGAAAGGCAATGTAGCGCCAGTAATGCCAATTTGTACCGCCCAAATTGGCGCATGCCTCATTCCATTCCCGGTGCAACCCATCCAGGGCAGGTGCCATGATCAACACCATGAGCGGGAACTGGAAATACATGTAAACGATGCTCAAGCCGGTGATGCTGTAGATGGTAAAGCCCCCCGCGTGAATATCAATTTCAAACGCGCTTTCGAGCCAACGCGTGACCAGCCCGGCGTTCCCCATGGTGGCGATAAAAGCAAAAGCCAGCGGCACACCCGCGAAATTGGAGGCCACACCGGAAAAGGTGGTCATAAATGTTCGCAGGCCTTTCGGCAGCCCTCCCAGAATGACAGCATAAGCCAGCAGGAACCCAAATACCGCCCCGCCCAGCGCGGTAATCACACTAATCGTTAAACTGGTTTTGTAGGCGTTGATAAAATCCCTGACTGTGAAGAGGGCAATAATGTTGTCAAACGTAAAGCCGCCATCAACAGATTCAAAACTGCGAATGAAGATGGAAATGGATGGCAGAAAAAGGAACAACGCCGCAAAAAGGAAGAAAGGCACAAGGGGCAGCCAGTTTACAACGGCTGTCTTTTTGTTGAGGGGACGCGCCATAGGCGCGTCCCCTTTTGATTGGGCTGTGAGCGTTTTGTTGGTTATACCCACCGCATCCTACTCCTATTCACCGTAAACGACTTTACGCCAGTTCTCGGTGATGTACGTAGTGGCTTCCTGCAACTCGTCAACGGTGAGGAAGGTGGCGCTTGCGTATGATTCCGCGGGCGGCAGTTTGGCGGCGAGGTCGGCGGGGATCACGCCGCGTTTGGCCATGTCATTGAAGCGGATGGGATGAGCGTAGCCCTTCAGGTAGATCAGCTGGCCTTCGTCTGACATGATGAATTCCCACCACAGGCGAGCGGCATAGGGATGCGGCGCATAGGCGCTGATACCGCCAGCATACGGACCAGCGATCACGCCCGTCTTCGGGACGACAATCTCGGTTTCTGGGTTGCCGGCCAGGGCATCGCGGTTGGCAAGAGCCAGATAGTCCCATTCCATGACGATTGGTGTTTCACCCTGGGCGATCGTGCCTTGGTCGGCGATGACCGGGATGAAGTTACCAGCGTCATTCACTTCTTTCCAGAACTGCAGACCCATCTCAGCAGCTTTGGTCTTATCACCACCGGAGCGGGAGAGGCCAGCGGCGTAGACGGTCATGACCGACTGGTTGGATTTAAGCACGTCGCCAGCCATGGCAACCTTGCCCTTGTATTCCGGCTTGAGCAGGTCTTCCCAATCCTGAGGCGAGTTCGCGATGGCGGGTTTTGAAATTTCAAAGGCCAGCGCGCCGTAGTATTCAGCCCACCAGAAACCATCCGGGTCTTTCATCTCGATGGAATCCCAAGTGGATACTTTGTATTTGGCAAGCAAACCCTTTGCCATGGCATTCTTAGTGTGACCCACGCCAACGTCAATCGTGTCTGGGGCCTGGGGACCCTTGCTGTCCTTGTTGGCTTCAATGGCCGCCAATTCATCGGCAGAACCAGCGTTGGGATCGAGTTCATTGATCGTGAGCCCATACTTCGCTTTGAAGGTCTCGATCATCTCACCATAGTTGGCCCAGTCGTGAGGCAGCGCAATGGTGGTCAACTGACCTTCAGCCTTGGCGGCCGCGATCAGATCGTCCAACGGAATGGTTTCGCCGCTCGTCAGATCGGGCCCAGTTACGCCACCACCTTGCGGGCCACATGCCGCCAGATAAGCCATAGCGCTTACGGTGGTAGCGGACAACTTGAGAAAATCACGACGTGTGATTTTTTTCTGAGTGTTTGATGACATTTTTCTCTGTCTCCTATATATAGATGTTTATGATTTGGACACAATAGAAACCTTCCCTGTTCAAATGTTTTCCTGCACACCTCCGATCTGTTAACAAAGTGTTAATATTTTAGCATTATCAATATTCAAAGTCAAACGACCCTTTGAATGATTTGATCAACATAAAATCCTGCCTTTACAAACCTCTGATCCCATTCACAATAAACCAATAAATACCTGCTGAGATCAACCCGCTGACTGGTATGGTAATCACCCAGGCAGTGAGGATATCGCGGACCACGGACCAGCGCACTTTACCAAACCGTTCCGAAGAACCTATCCCGACAATCGCAGAACTTACAACCTGCGTGGTGCTGACCGGCGCGCCGCCAAAAGAAGACGCAAGGATCACAAAAGCGGAGGCCAGCTGGGTGGCAAAACTGTGCACCGGACGGATCTTATAGAACTTGCCGCCCAAAGTACGGATCAACCTCCAGCCGCCCAGGGCAGTTCCCAGGGCCATGGTCGAGGCGCTCATGGCAATCACCCAAAATGGGACAACAAACGTACTTAATACACCGCTAATCACCAAGCTCAGCGTAATGATTCCCATTGTCTTTTGCGCATCATTCGTCCCGTGGCTGAAAGCCAATCCAATGGCAGTAAAAAGCTGGGCGCGTTTGAAAAACTCGTTGATATTCGGAGAGGCGTGACGCGCAAGGAAATAGATCGCACGCAACACTAAAAATCCTACTACAAAGCCAGCCAGTGGTGATAAAAACAAACCGGCCAAAACTTTGTAAATTGCGTAAAGATTAATTACTCCAAAGCCCACAGTAAATGCAACCACGCCAATCAGACCGCCGATCAACGCATGCGATGAACTGCTGGGTATGCCCAGAAACCATGTAATCAGGTTCCAAATGATGGCCGCCAGCAGACAGGCAACGATTGCCTCCAGTGTCAGCAAATGCGAATCGACAATATCATCGCCGACTGTTTTTGCCACAGTCACCCCAAACAGGAAGGGACCCAGAAATTCAGAAATGGCGGTCACGCCCAGGGCAGTCTGTGGGCGGAAAGCCCGCGAGGAGATCATGGTTGCCACAATATTGCTTGAATCGCGCATTCCATTGATGAACTCGAAAACCAACGCCAGAATAATAACAAAAAGCAATTGAGAGGACATTAACACTTTGTTATGTTTTCTTTACAACAATATCTGCGATGGTATTAGCCGCTTCATCCCCGCGGTCTGCGGCGTTGGAAAGATGACGATAGACCTCCCGCATTTTCAACATTTCAACCACGTGATGAATATCCTCAGGCCCGCTGAACAGGTCTGCAACAGCTTCACGATAGACGGCCTCCACGCGGTTCTCCAATGCCTTTGCACGCTGGGCATGGTCGATGGAAACATTGGGATGTTTCGGCAGGCGTTGAACGGCGTGCCAAATCTCGTAGGCGGCATCTTTCAGCAAATTCGCCATCCTCAACATATATTGCGTGGATTTCACATTGAGAATGACCATCTCCATCACGGTGCTATCTGCATAATCAATCACATCATCGATGGAACGGGACAGGGAAAATATATCCTCCCGATCGAAGGGTGTGACGAAGGTGCGGTTTAATTCATCGATTAAGATGCGGCGCACCTCGTCTGCTTCTTTTTCCTTGATGGACAGCTCCTCAGCCACTTCTGAATCAAGCGTTTCCAGATACTTCACCAGCAATCTCAATGATTCATAAGTAATGGAAGCCTGCTGTTCGATCAACTTTTGAAATACATCTTCACGGCGCTTAAACAATTTAAACATGCGATCTCCAAACTTCACACAAACTTTTACTCAATTGGTTCCAACATGCCCGCCACCATGCCAGGAAATTCAGCGCGGAGCTTCTCATCCAATTCGGGTGGGATCAACGGCGTGGTATTGCTCGCCATAATCTCCTTAACCCGCTTCATTGCACGCGTCTGGATATCCGTGGCGCCCTTCTTTTCCCAAATGGTACGCGGATCGCGGTCTGCGATTTTCGTCATGACAGCTTCAGTCTTCATGCGGCTGATCGTATGCTTGGCGATGATATAAGAACCTCCAGGTCCAATCTCCTTGATCAGGTTGACTGCGAGTTCATCATCGCTGAAGGTGATGCCGCGTTTGGCGCGTTTCATCATCTGCGCAATCTCATCGTCGATGACGGCTTTGGCAAAGTCAAAAGTCTTCAGCGCATCGATCAAACCGCCGATGTTGAACATGTCCATGCCGCTCACCAACCCGCCCATGGCAGACATGCCTGTCTCATATCCCGCCTGCGCATCGTTTACCTTGGAGTTTGTCAACCCAATATAACCGCCGCACGGCAGATTATAAAAACGAGACATCTGCGCAAAAGCCATATGCAGCATGCCGCATTCAATCGCCCCGGAAGTATACGCGCCTGTCCGCATATCGGCCACCGTGCCAAGCGTAGCATAGATCGTTGGCGTACCTTCCTTGACCATTTGCATCAATACCAAAGATGACAAAAATTCAGCATTGCCCTGCGCCAGCGTCCCCGCCATGGACATTGGCGATGTGAGGCCTGCATTCGGCACAATGGTTGGATAGACGGGCAAACCTTCCCCGGCAAAATACATCACATTTTCAGTGGAAAGATTATCCATTGTCAGGGGCGAAACAACGGGACAATAATGATGTGTAAGGAATGGATGCTCCTTATAGGCTGCCTCCCCGCCTGCTATCAAGTATGCCATTTTCATAACGCTATGGGTATCTTTGCGATCGGTAGTGGTGACACGGATCGGTTTGAGGCAATACTTGACGGACGGATACAGCCTCGAGATTGTGAATTGATCCGCCGGCGCATCTTCTGCCAAAGTGGAGATGGAGAAAATGTCATAGCCGGGAAGTTCGTTGATTAGATGAGCGATCCGTGCAATGTCAGAGGACTCGGCGCGTCTTTCCCTGCCGGTCACTGGGTCGATGATATCTGGGGCAGAGCTCGCCGTGACAATGACCGGGCTATCCCGCGGAATCACTTTATCAAACTTCGGATCGCGGGCGTAAAATGTAAAAGTGGACGGAGCCAGTTTGCGGTATTTTTCGACCACCGCTCGCGGAAATTTAACGCGCTCCTCCTCAACCACACAGCCATGTTGCTTAAAGACTTCGCGCGCCGGTCCGTACCGCACCTTCAAACCGACTTCTTCGAGAATTTCAAGGGAAGCCTCATGGATCCGTTCAACCTGTTCTTGCGCTAAAAAAGTTGCATATGACATAGTTTCACATCCTAATTATTAAATCACTCAACCAGCGATCTTTTGATCTTTTTTCGCTCTATTTTTTTCTTCGGTAAATATTTTTCTGCCAGTTTGCGCCCTTCTTGAACAAGAATATGATCGACCAATGGGCCGCTTTGTTTCAATCTCAATAATTTCTTGATATCGTAGAACTGATCGCCGCGATAGATCATGCGGTCAATGCGCAATTTTTTTGCCAGCGCCTCGATCTCTTTGACAGGGAACATTTTCAAACCCGGTTGTGTAACTTTCAAGGAAGCCGCCGCAATTGCAAAACGGACAGAGTCTTCAAGATTATACCCATTCAAGAAACCGTAAATAAAACCTGCTGAAAATGTTGCGCCTGCGCCAGAACCGTCCACTGCTTTGACCTTGGGCGCATGCACACGGATCACCTCTTCGCCATGCACAACCATGCATCCCTGGCTTGCCATGGTAATGATGGCAGTCTTTATACCAGACTTGAACAATTTACGCGCCACAGACAGCATCGCCTGCCTTTTCCCGATCTGGGCGGCATCCGTCACTGCCTGACAGATGGTAACCAAGCCAGCATATTTCTTGAGCAATTCAGGATGTTTATGTCCATGCTCAAAATTCAAAAAGACTGGCACGTGATGACGCAGCGCTTCCTCCATGGCGCGGAGGATGTGATCGCCATCGTACCAATCCACATACAGCAATTTGGATTTCTTAATCAACGAAAGGTCCGCCGTATCAAGGGTGCCCAGAATTTCCGGCGTTCTTTGCCAAAAATAGGTGCGCGCGCCTTTTTTATCCGAGATGTTCACTTCAAGAGGCGTTTTATATTTCTTCGTAAAACGTACCTTGCCCTGCACGCCCATTTCCTTCAAGGTGTCTGCGACGTAATGACCGAGCAGGTCATCACCGACGGCTGTGCCGATCATCGCAGTAGGCACATCCCATTGACGCAGGTTGCAGGCAATGATCGCGGCATCATCATAGACATATTCGCTGACCTGATGAACAATTGCGCCAGTATTATGTTTCGGGAGTTTATCCAACGCCATGATGTAAACGGGCGTCAACATGCCGAAGCCTACATAGGCGGGAGAAGTTGATTTTGTATTAGCCATTTAATGTAAACCCATCATTGCGAAGACACTCCCGCTCTCCGCCCGAAGCAATAACGATTAAGCACGAGCCCTCTCACCTTTCGGATCCAATAGCACGGATGCGGTCACTTCCGCTTCACGGCGACCCTCGATCAGGTCGATCATGAAGCGATTGCCTTGCTTTGCCAATTCAGTCGGCAGGTAAGCATACAGAATATTCTTCTTCAACGTGAAGCCATATCCACCGCTGCGGATGCGGCTCAACACTTTGTCTTCATGATATACCGCTTCGCCACCATAGATTTGAGTGAAATCATCGCCGTCGGTCAATACAAGCGTGCAGAGTTTGCGCTTAATCCCTTCGGCCTTTTGTTTGACCAATGCCTCGCGTCCTATAAAATCGCCTTTATCGAGATGAACACAGAAACCAAGTCCGCCTTCATAGGGAGTTTCCATCGGCGTAATATCTGCGGTGAAATAACGATAGCCTTTTTCAAGGCGAAGTGAATCCAACACCTTGTAACCGCCAACCTCAAGACCAAATTCATTGCCTGCTTCGACCAGCATATCCCAAACCATCGTGGCGCGATGATTGGGGATGTAAAGTTCCCAACCCAGTTCGCCCGCGTAACTAACTCTCTGAGCGTAAACCTTCGCGCCGTTAATGATGATCGGCCGCGTGGTCAAATACGGATGAGCGGCATTGGAAACATCATCACTTGTAATTTTCTGCAAAACCGCGCGCGACTTGGGGCCCCACAACGCGAGGCAGGCATGTTCCTGGGTAATGTCGCGAATGGATACTTCGCCGTCTTGTTCATCCACATGCATTTGAATACGTGCAAGGTCGTTGCCGATAAAGCCGGAACCCGTGATGGCCCAGAAATAATCCTCGCCCAAACGAGTGACGGTTAAATCGGATTCGATCCCACCGTGTGAATTCAAGAATTGTGTATAGATGGCACTGCCCACAGGTTTGTTGATCTCGCTATCGGTCAGGCGTTGCAGCAAAGGCAATGCGCCTTTGCCTTGCACTTCAATTTTTCCAAACGAAGTCAAATCGAAAAGCGTAACCCGTTCGCGCGTAGCTTTATGTTCTTCACCGACACGCTCAAAGAAAGGCGGCCTGCTCCAGCCCCAGCCACGCTGGTCTTCGCCCATTCTTCGTGATGGCTGGCCCGTCATAAAATAGTTCACGCGTTCCCAGCCGAATTTTTCACCGAAGACAGCGCCGTGTTCCAGCAAGCGGTAATGAACGGGACTGACACGATGTGGACGCGCCTTTTCATGCTCATCATGCGGGAAACGCAGACGATAATAATATTTCACGCTTTCTTTTGTGCGTTCTGCCGCGTAGACATGATCTGCATAATAATTTCCAAAACGAGTGGCGCGATAGCCGTACACATCCATTGGCGCTTCGCCTTCGATAATCCACTCTGCAAGCAGTTTGCCCATGCCGCCCGCGCCGCCGTATCCATTCAAGGACATGCCCGCCAGCATCCAGAATCCGCGCACGCCGGGCATCGGGCCAAGCATGGGCTGGCAGTCAGGCGTATATGCGCCAGGATGACAAACCAATGTAATAATTCCTGCCTTATCCAAAAATGGCAAACGTCTGATCGCGCCTTCAAGCAGCATTTCAAATTGATCAAAATTCGATGGCAGTGTCGCGCTTCCATGCTCCCACGGCACACCGTCGATCCAGCGCGCAATGGGTGAAGGCTCATAACCCCCGATCACGAGTCCGCCCTGCTCCTGTCGCATGTACACCAGATTATCGGGGTCGCGCAGACACGGTGTCTCGTGCGTGAACTCATGTCCGGGCACAGCTTTCAACGCGATATGTTGATGATCCACTGGAGTGGTCGGGATGTTGATCCCGACCATCGCGGCGATACGCGGCGCCCAAAGCCCGGCCGCGTTGATGACGATCTCGCATCTTATCGCCCCTTTATCTGTTAATACGCGCTGAACTTCGCCTTTGGCTGACAGTTCGATCCCCGTCACGCGTGTGTTGGTGTAAATCGTCACACCCAATTCTTTGGCAAACTTCGCCATCGAGGTTGTTGTTGTATAAGGATCGAGTTGTCCATCGCGCGGGAGAAAAATACCGCCATATAAATCCTTCTTTGATATTTGCGGCATGACCTTTAACGCTTCATCCGGCGAGATGACATCCACCTCGAGTCCCAATGCCTTCGCGCGACTCACGCTTCTTTCCAACTCCTTGAGCTGTTCCCTGCTCGAAGCGACCCGCAAACTGCCGACATGGTCAAACAAACCCAATTCGCTGTACAGCTCAATGCTGTACATGCGGAATTTCAGCATGGCTTGCGATGTGGCAAACTGAGTGACCAGTCCCGCCGCGTGGGAAGACTCTCCGCTGGCAATCTCGCCCTTTTCCAGAACCACAACATCCTTGCGCCCGTATTTCGCAAGATGATAGGCAATCTGCGCGCCGTATATCCCGCCGCCAATGATGACGATCTGTGCTTGATCCTTCATGGTTCACCTCGTGTACGTAGACAGGTAGACATGTTCACAGGTTTTACCTGCTAACCCGTGTACCTGGTTACTTTTTCACATCCATCAGCCACCCCTCGAACTCTTTCGAATCCATCTTCGTCACCGCCCTGCCCCAGCGCTCCTCAGCCCAACCCCAGAAGTCAAAATCAATCGTGGAGATCTTGGCCTGGACCGCGGCCCACAATCCCCAGCCCACATCGGACATGATCATGTTCAACTTCATGCGGGCCACCATGGCGGGAGTCGCTTCACCAAAATATACCACGCAGACCTCGTTTATTTGCTCGTCATTAAACTGCATTTCCTGGCAGGTATTTCCAAGTTCAAATGTCGGGTCATTGTTCCCGCTGTATTCATAATCGATCAACCATAATTGCTTGCCATCGTCAATATAATTTTCCGCCAACAAGTCATTATTGCATGGAACCGTGGCCAACGGATTCACGCTCATTGCTTTTTCGATTTGTGCCACCACAGACATCCTATCCAGATAACCGTCAGGGGTGCGGATGTCACGCTCTTTGCAGAGACCGAGATAATAATCCGTCAGGCGAAACATGTTGAAGTCCGAATAGAAGCGCGGACCTTGATTCAGCTTTTTGATCGCCTGCGCCATGCGCGTCGGCATCCCCTTCCCATTCAATGAGTCCTTCGACATGGTCTCCCCATTCAAGAACTCGAGCACCATCACATTGTATTCGGGCAGGTGATAATAAATCTTCGGTGCGACGCCCGCTTCCGCTGCGGCTTTTGTGTTGTGATATTCGTTTTTCCGATCGATCGCAAGAAGTTCCGTGCTTTCGCCGGGAACCCGGACAAAGTACGGAACGTCATCCACCATGACCTTGAAATTCGTATTGGTCAAACCGCCGGAAAGCGGCTGAATGGAAATATTTTTTCCTTTCCAATCTTCAATTTTGACTGCCACTTCTTCAACCACAGACATGGGAACTCCAGGTTTCTAAAAAATCAATCGTAGGCCACGCTTAAAGCGTGACCTACGACCTCTACAAAATCACATGAGACTTTACTCGGGCGGAATTTCCTTAAAGGCGTAATCCACGTTGATGCCCTTGGATTTCTGGGTATTCTTCGCGAACATGTACCAGATGGCCGAGAAGATCAAAACTCCAAACACAACGCTATAAGCCAAGGTGCTCGTCAGCCCAAGTTGTGCATAGAACATGAACATCAGGATCATTGCGCCGCCCAGAATGAAACCGACGATGCCTAGAACCGTCACCAGTGGAGTATTTCCAATTTTATACTTTGCGCCGGGGGAAGATTCGTACACATCTTTTGCACGGTAGGGTAATAATGCGCCCGCCAAACAAGTAACCACGAATACATAACCACAGGCAAAGGTAACGCCAAGCGTAAGCGCAACCCAGTTTGAGTTAAGGTTATACAGCAAAATGACGGGTATGCTGGCAAGGAAATAAGCCCAGTGGGCATTGACCGGCGTATGGCGTTTCTCGTCCACTCTGCTGATCCATTCCGGCAGCAGACGATCAAGCGACATGGCAACCATGACGCGCGTCATACCGATATAGCAGTTGTGCACGATCTGATGCGAGTTCAGGATGTAGCCCAGGCCGATGATGATCACGACCAATGGACTGGCTGTCAGCGCAACCGCAATGATGTTGGGCCATAGCCAGAAACCGGCAATGGTCGATTCGCCGACGCCTGCCCAATATCCTGCGCCTGCCACATAGAGGAATTCCGTGCCCACCGCTTTTTCCAATGCAAAGGCAAGAATGGCAAGCAAAATGCCTGTGAAGATCAACGAACCCACGATGATAAACATCTGGCTGTTGAAGGAGCGCGCGTTCTTGATCTCGCCATTTTGCTGGGCGCTATAAGTTGCCCACTGCAGCGATGTCCAGGCAATGGGGGCAATAAGCACAGTAGCCAGCAAACTGAAGGGCGGATTCAAATCCACGCCGGCGGCAACGGAGGCGTCCCTGGCGGCCTGGACAAAGTTGTGCGTTCCGCCCACAGCAAGGGCGAAGGCATTGATCTTGGTCATCGAGGAAGCCGGATCACCCAGGAAGAGAACAATCAGCATGGTCACGAACGCGAGCAATGTCCCGGCGATCATGACGGCTTGAAAACGAACATAGTTTTTGAAACCGCTGATGAGGATCATCATGGACACAAAGGCATTCAAGATACTGGTGATGATGATGCCGGTCGACCCTGTAAACCAGATGCCAAGATTTGACATCGCCACGCTACCTGTGGTTGCTCCAAGCCCCAGGAATAAGGGGGCAAATCCAAGGTAAGACAGCAACCATCCGGACAGCGCCACCCACTGAAGGATCCAAATCACGTAACCGGACATAACCACTGTGAAAGCCGTACCGCCGCCAAATACGCGGCTCTGGAAGACATAGTCGCCGCCAGAGCGGGGCAAAGCAGTGGAGAGCCACACATATACAAGCGCAATGGGAATCTCGATCACCATGGCAAGTAAAATTCCCCACACAAGTTTACCGCCGGGGAGTGCGCCCGGCGCCCAAAGATACGTCCAGGGGAAAATCAAGCCCATCGTCAAAATATTGTAGACGAAGGCAGAGAACGGGGACATGACACGTACGAGCCCTGAGGCTTTTCGAGTAAAGACTTCTGGTTTTGCCGTAGCTGTAGCCATTTCTTTTCTCCTTTGGATTAAACTATTTCAATTCATCAATCGGGCCTTGCATTTCTTCATCGATACAAAAGCTCTGCCTCCTTTCAAACCCTAACAACAATTTACCCGCTGGTCATCTGATAGCCCTGTACTTCGCCGTCCACAAAAGTGACCAGGCAGCCGCGTAAAACACCCTCGGCATATTCACTGCCGGGGTTGATACAGGTTGTCCGCCCCAGCTTTGCCACGGATTGGGATTCATGGATGTGACCATGCAGCCCAAGCATTGGTTTGTATTTTTCAATTGCAGCGCGGACGGCCATGCTTCCTGCTCCGTACATAACTGGCTGCCCGCCTTTAACAATTTGCTCGGGCGGGTCCTTATCCCAGTCCAGCATGGGGCAGGTATCGAGCGTGGAGTCTTTGGGTGGGTCGTGAAAGTTGAAAATAGCCTTGTTCATATCAGGCACCAGAGCCGCCATTTTGTCGATCATCGCGCCAAGATCTTCCTCCGAAACCTCACGCGGGGTTTTCCAGGGAGTTGGCGTACTTAGCCCTACTGAAATCATTGTGTGGTCATCATCTACTTGAACCATCTCATTTTCACAGGCAAAAAAGGATTTTGCATCTTCGCGCTTCATGACATTTAAGACATCCCATTCATCATCGTTGCCGCCTGTGACGAAGCACTTAATGCCAGTGCCATTTAATCGTTCCTCGGCAAGATTGACCCAATTGACCATTCTCTGCTTCGCAAGTTCATTGAATAATGCTTCCACAGATTTTGGGTGGGCCTGCAAGGCACGGAATTCATCCTCCTCCATGACCTTGTAATAGAAACCGAGAATATCCAGCTTGCCTGTCAGGGTTTTTAATTCCTCATCCGTGGAGAGATGTTCAACCCGTCCCTGCACCGTGGCGCGATGATGACCATTTGGTTCTTTTATGATGGGAATCATCAACTTGCCTTGAATATCCCCGCCCATCACAATGACGTTAACATCGTAGAACTTCCCCGCATTGATAAACTTGCGAAAGGTGCGCTCTGAGCCATGAAGATCAGTGGCAAAGAACAATCGCGTGGAGGTCTTTTTTGGCTTCTTTGAAAACAGGAAGGACATGGGCTTCTCCAAATTAGAACCTGTCACACTTTATGAGAATGCGTCAGGCAGGGATGGATGTAAAAGCGGCAAGCAGACATTCGACTTCATGAACCGCAAGGGATTCCACCGCCGAAGAATCCAGACGTTCATCCGTGACGAGCTTATTTATATCGTCTATGTTTGCAATTTGAAAATTGGAAACCACCCCCCATTTGCTGTGGTCCGCAACAACAATAACCTGTCCTTTTGTACGTTCGATCATGCAGTGCACAACTTCCGCCTCGGCATTGGTCGGCACGGTGCAGCCGTGCTTAAGACTGATCCCATCAACGCCAAGGATCGTTTTATTGGCATAGATCAGGCTCAAATTGTCCAGGGCGAAGCGGCCTGCCAGGGAGTTGGAACGCGATTGGAATTCGCCTCCCGTCATATAGTAGTGAAAGCCCGGGTCACCGAGTTCCATGACTGCACTGACATTGTTGGTAAAAACCGTGATGCGTGAATCCCTGCGGATATGTTGAAGCACCTGCGTGGCAGTTGTACCGCTGTTGATAAATACAATATCGCCCTCTTCGATCAGGGAGGCGGCAAGTTCCCCAATACGCCGTTTTTCTTCAGGGTGATGCTGGGCTCTTTGCTGGTATTCCTGTTCAAGAATCATGCGTTGATTTAATATCGCGCCCCCGTGTGTGCGCTCAAGAAATCCTTTTACTTCAAGCCACTCCAGGTCGCGCCGCACGGTCGCATCGGAAGTTTCCAACAAGTTACATAAATCGACCGTTCTGGCGATTTGATGAACTGCGAGATATTCCTGGATTCGCTCCCGCCGCTGGGCTGGAATGAGAGGTTTGCTCATTAAGTGGTCTCGTCTAAGAATGAAGGAAATTGCACAATTTAATGGCTCATTATATAAGAATCTGATGAAATTTGCAAGTTCTTGAGTTTTTCATTATAATAGCACCATATTCCTTACAGTCCAGAAAAGACTCAAAACTTCGGAGAAGTGTATGTCAAACAGTTCCATTGGGATGGGCACACAAGATCGTTCTGAACGCGAAAAATTCGAGAACGAATTAAAGGCAATCCTAAAAGCCAGTGATGATGCGAATATCCTTTTACGGGTAATCGGTTCACTGGCTTTTCAAATGCACTGTCCACAATATGGATATTTGCAGGCCGCGATGGGACGCGCCTATACCGATATTGATTTCGGCGCTTACAGCAGGCAAAACAAACAAATCACTGAAATGATGATCAAGATGGGGTATGTGGAAAACCGCGAAGTTTACATAGCATCCGAAGGGGAGCGCGCCATCTTCGATAAACCTGGAACTAATCTGCATGTGGATGTCTTCTACGAAAAACTGGATTTCTGCCATGCCATTTATTGGAGGGACCGCCTCGAAGTTGACTCCCCCACCATTCCACTGACTGAGTTGCTGCTCGAGAAAATGCAGATCGTGCAAATTAATGAAAAGGATATTATTGATACGATCATGTTATTGCTTGAACACCCATTGGGCGATATCGACCAGGAGACCATCAACATCAACCTGGCGGCGCAATTGTGCGCGAACGAGTGGGGTCTATGGCGCACCTCCACCATGAATCTTGAAAAAGTTAAACAACTTGCTCAGCATTACACAGAACTCACAGCCGAACAAAAATCGAAAGTGGTATCGCAAGTGGATGAAATCATCGCGCGCTTGAACAGCGAACCCAAACCGCTTGCGTGGCGCATCCGTGACCGCGTGGGCGACCGCGTAAAATGGTACAAAGAAGTAGATGAAGTTTAAGGAGTCATCATGACCAAGCTTGTAAAAGACCTAATGCATACAGGGCTGATCACTTGCAAACCGACAGCCACACTCGGGCAAGTGGCGGTACTGCTCAATCAACAACATGTCCATGCCCTGGTAGTGACAGACCGCGACGGACGCACGCTGGGGCTCATTTCTGATTTTGACTTGATGGCGGGCGAGTGGCTTTCATCGGACGAGGAGAGTCTCGCGGTCATGCAAAAATTGACTGCCGTGGATCTTATGTCCCAGCCGGTTGACTCCATTGAATCAAATACCCCCATCTCCGATGCAGCCTGCATCATCATCGAAAAGAAGGTAAGCCGCCTGCTGGTCACTGAAAACGGTAAATCCGTCGGCATCGTCTCCCTTTCTGATTTCATCGCCGGCATTGCCGGTGAAATGAAAACCAAAAGGGAGACAGTTGGCGATGTCATGTCCGATGCGATTTTGGTCTGCCGCGGAAAGACTCCGGTTGTCTCCGCCGCCCGTGCCATGACATCTTCCGGCTGGCGTTCTGTACTGGTGGTGGATGGAAAAGGAAAATTCCTCGGCGTGGTGAGCGGGCACGACCTGATGCGGTTGGTGAAAGACGGCGTGGATGAAAAACTGGTCGTCCGCGATGTAATGCACACGGCTTTGACCGTTGACATCAACGCCAGCCTGCGCGAAGCCGCAGATATGATGATTCAAAACTATCATCACAGGCTGGTTGTCGTCGATAAAGAGGATCCTGATTCCTTTCCGCTGGGTGCAATCTCCACCTTCGATATTGTGGCAGAAATGGCAAGACCGGATTCGATTTGGCAGAAAACATAAATTTGTTGAGGTATTGCGAACATGCAATACCTTTGTATTTTATAAAAACACCATTGGTCTCGATGGGCTTTTCGCAGAGAACCACCTCAACAGGCTCAGTACGGCGACTCAAGGCTGCCCGACCACCGATATAACAAGGTAACAAGGAGACAACTCAAATGTCAGAATTTCCAACACAGGCGCAAGTTGTAATCATTGGCGGCGGCGTGGGTGGGGCGAGCATCGCCTACCATCTCACGCTGATGGGCTGGAAAGATGTCGTCATTCTTGAACGACATGAATTAACAGCGGGTTCCACCTGGCATTCCGCAGGTCTCGTTGGGCAGATGCGTTCAGACGCCAACCTGACCCGCATGATGCATTACAGCACAGACCTGTATCGCAGCCTCAAAGCCGAAACGGGACAGGACACCTCATGGCGCGAGGTCGGCGGGCTTCGCCTCGCTTCGTCTGCCGAACGCATGGAAGAGACAAAACGTCTCGTAGGGATGGCGCGTTCCTTCGGCGTACCCATGGAATTGATCACACCCAAGGAAGCGCTGGATATGTTCCCATTGATGAATATTGACGGGGTGCTTGGCGCGGCGTATACCCCCAACGACGGCAGCATCGACCCGACCGGGTTAACGAACGCGCTCGCCATGGGCGCAAAGAATCGCGGGGCGAAGATCTTCACGAATACAAGTGTTGAAAAAATAAACCTCAAAGACGGCTGTGTCAGTGAAGTGGTCACTGATAAAGGCACGATCAAAACCGAGATTGTTGTCAATGCCTCAGGCATGTGGGGCCGCGAGGTCGGCAAAATGGTCGGGTTGAATCTGCCCGTTGTTCCAATGGCCCATCTTTACATCATGACCAAACCGATCGTAGGCGTTACCAATAAATTCCCGAATCTGCGCGACCCCGACCTGCTGGTTTACTGGCGTGAGGAAGTCGGCGGGTTGATTACAGGGGGGTATGAACGCCAGCCGGCAACCTTTGGCCTGAACGGCATTCCCAAAGATTTCAAATTCCAATTGCTTCCACCGGATTGGGAACGCTTTACTCCATTAATGGAAAACTCCATCCGGCGCGTCCCGGCTGTTGAAAACGCAGAAGTCGTTAAACTATTGAACGGACCCGAAGGCTTTACGCCCGACGGTGAATTTTTGCTTGGCCCAACATCCGTCAAGGGTTTCTGGGTGGCGTGTGCATTCTGTGCGCACGGCCTGGCAGGCGCAGGCGGCATTGGCAAGGTGATGGCGGAATGGATCGTGGATGGAAACCCCGAATGGGATATGTGGCGGCTGGATGTGCGCCGTTTTGGCCCCAATTACAACAGCCTCGATTATACAGTTGCACGCACCTTTGAAACCTATACCCAATACTACGACATTCACTTCCCCGGTGAGGAACGCTTGTCCAAGCGTAATGTACGCACCTCCCCCACTTATTACCGCCTGCGCGACCTTGGGTGTCACTTCGGCGAGAAGATGGGATGGGAACGCCCGAACTGGTATAAAAAATATGAAGAACTCGCCACTCACGGCCACGAGCCAAAAGGCTGGGCGCGTCATAATTGGTCGCGCGCCATCGGGTATGAGCATTTGATGACCCGCGAAAATGCAGGCCTTTTTGACGAAACATCTTTCAATAAATTTGAAGTGCGAGGACCGGGCGCATTGGGTTTCCTCAACAACGTTTGCGCAAATGAAATGGACCAGTCGATTGGCGCGATCACATACACTCAATGCCTCAACAAACGCGGCGGCATCGAATGTGATTTCACGGTCACTCGACTTGCTGAAGACCGCTTCTTCATCGTCACCGGCACGGCCTTTGGCCAGCATGATATGTCTTGGCTTTCGATCAACATGCCGGAGGACGGTTCGGTCACACTTGAGGATGTCAGTTCCAATTATGTTTGTCTTGGCATGTGGGGACCGAAAGCGCGCAAGATCCTTGAAAAAGTGACGATGGACGACGTCTCGAACACAGGCTTCCCATATATGACTTCCAAACGCATGAACGTGGGCGACGTTCCCGTCATCGCTTCACGCGTGACCTATGTGGGCGAGCTGGGCTGGGAGTTTTACTGTCCCTCGGAATATGGTCTGCGGCTGTGGGACACGCTCTGGGAGGCAGGCGCACCTGAAGGCATGGTGGCAGGCGGCTATAAAGCCATTGATACTTTGCGCCTTGAGAAAGGTTATCGCTATTGGAGCGGTGAAATAACACCGGACTACACTCCATATGAGGCAGGCCTCGGTTTTGCCGTGAAATTGGACAAGCCGAATTTTATCGGCAAGGATGCTTTGGTGAAGCAGAAAGCGGATGGGATCAAGCAAAAACTCTGCACGATTACGCTTTCAGATGACCGCACGATTGTGCTCGGCAAGGAACCGATCCGCTCCGGCGATAAGATCGTGGGCTGGGTGGCCTCGGGCGGCTTCGGTTATTCGGTGAACAAGTCCATTGCTTATGCTTATCTCCCGATGAAGTATGCAAAAGTTGGAACAAAATTAGAGGTTGAATGTTTCGGCGAACAGGTCAGCGCGGAGGTGGCGCAGGCTGTGCTGTGGGATGCCAAAGGCGAGAGAATTCATCAGTAAACAGAAGCAGGATATAGTTAAACAGGAAGCGCAGAGTCAATCTTAACAAAATGGAAGGGTGACATGTCCTCACTTGCTATTGATAAAGCCATCGCCAAGGTTCCATTTCTGGCCGGGTCCAAAAACATTAAACGGACTCCGTTGAGCGGCGGCATTACAAACCTGAACTTTAAAATTGATGCGGATGGCAAGTCTTATGTGATCCGTCTTGCAGGCGAAGGCACGGATCAGTTGGGCATCAAACGCGATGTTGAATATGCGGCGAATTATGCGGCCGGGGAGTTGGGCATTGCTCCCGAGGTCGTTTATTTCATTGAACCTGAAGGATATATCGTCACCCGTTTCATCAATGGAAAACCGATCCCGCCGGATGTGATCAAACAGCCTGATTATCTTGCGCGCGTGGTCAAAAAGATCAGGCTCTTCCACAAGCGCGGGCCAAAGTTAAAAGGCGAGTTCAATGTCTTTCGCCGCGTGGAAATGCTGACAAAGATATCAAAAAGCAACGGCTCCAAATTCCCGAGCGATTGGGATTGGATCATGCAGAAGATGAATGAAGTGAGGCAGGCGCTCGAAAAAGATCCGTATATACCAACGCCCTGCCACGATGACCTGCTTAATTTAAACTGGCTTGAGGAAGATGTGCCCGGCGAACTTGGCGAAATCCGTTTGATGGATTGGGAATATGCGGGTATGGGCAATATCTTTTTCGATCTTGCCAATTTTTCGCATCACCATCGACTAAATGATGAACAGGTGCGCTTTTTCCTGAACGAATATTTCGGTGAGGTGACCCCGAAGCATTATGCGCAACTGCGGCTGATGTGGCCCATGTCTGAGCTGCACGAGGCGATGTGGGGCACGACGCAAACAGGCATCTCCAAGCTGGAAGAGGATTTCCAGGGGTATGCGGACTTGTGGTTTGGACGTATGCGCCAACACGTCACCGATCCGCGCTGGGAACAATGGCTGAAGGACGCTGGAAAAAAGAATATTAGCAGATAAGATTGCGAGCTTCATCCAACTACAATAAGGTTTTCAAAAGGCATCTGTAAGAAAGGAAGGTGTGCTATGTTTGAAAGTCCTGTTGAGCGGTTAGCAAAGACCCACCCTGATATGGAAATTTGGTGGGATTCGTCTCCCTTAGTCTATGACCAATGGGTTCGGAAGATGCTCAATAGTGCCGAGCCGTCCCGCAAGGCGATTTTAGAGGAACAACTTTCAAGATTGTACAACGCAAAGGCTCCAGGCCAAAGCATCTTCCGAGGCTGTACGACCAATCCATCGCTTTCGTGGCAAGCCGTCAGAGCCGATCCCGAGTTTTGGAATGAGTGGTTGGATGAGCTAATCCAGACTAATTCTGGACTGAACGTAAAAGAGTTGGTCTGGTTAACTTATAAAGAGGTTGTGAAGCGCGGGGCTGAGATGTATATGCCCATCTTCGAAGCTTCAAAGAGACGGTTTGGATGGATCTCCGGCCAGTTGGATCCGCGCCTCTTCACCGAGACCGACGAAATGGTTCACGATGCTGAAGAACTCAGTGCTCTCAGCCCAAACGTGATGATCAAAGTCCCGGCCAGTATGCAGGGCATCGAAGTTGTCAAAATCCTTACATCGCGTGGCATCAGTACCAACACTACCGTCTGCTTTACTTTGCCCCAGATTCTGGCATCAGCCAATGCCGCCATGGAAGGGATGAAGATCGCGGAACAAAATAAAGTGAATATGGGCAAGTGGCGCGCTGTCATTACCATGATGATCGGACGCCTGACAGAACATGAGGTTTTGGATGTTCAAGCGGAACGGAAAAATATCAAGTTATCCTGGCAGGATAAGCATTGGTTTGGCATCGCAGTGTTCCGCCGCGCATACCGTATGCTGACTGATGGAGGCTGTGCCAGTAAAATGCTCGCCTGTTCGATGCGCGCCGGCCCCGTCGCTGCTGGAAAAATGAGATTTTGGGATGTTCAAAAGATCGCCGGTGGAGATATCGTTTATACCTGTCCGCCCTATGTGCTGGAACCGCTTTTCGATATTGGCGAAGACCTTGTCTTCGAGCCTGAAATCGAAAAGGAAGTACCGCAGGATGTGCTGGAGAAACTGTCAAAGATCCCCTACTGCATCCAGGCTTACGATCCGAATGGTCTTGCGTTGGAGCAGTTCAACGATCATCCCTCAACGATCAGCACGGTTGAGGCATTTTCAAAGGGTTTTACCGGCCTGGAAGCTTATATTGGAGAACGGATGGCGAATCGTCATCAAAAAGAAAAGACAAGATAAATCATAGTTCATAAGAGGAGAAAAACATGTCTATCGTAAATGCAAAAGAGATCATGGTTGAAGCGTTGAAAGGCGGATACGCCATCGGCGCGTTCAATGTCACGGATTTGCTTCAATTCGAAGCGGTGATCGATGCCGCCATCGAAAAGAAAGCGCCCGTGATCGTTCAAACTTCCGTCAAACCATCGCAATTTTTAGGGACGGATATGATGGTGGCAATCTATCGGACACTCGCCTCATCCGCCCCCGTGCCGGTCTGCCTGCACCTCGATCACTGCACCTCCATTGATTACTGCAAGAAATGCGCAGACGCCGGCTATACCAATATCATGATCGACGCTTCAAAGCAATCCTACGATGAGAACATCCGCCAGACCAGGGAAGTTGTAGATTACTGCCACAGTCTTGGCAATATCTCTGTCGAAGGCGAATTGGGGACCGTCAGCGGCGTGGAAGACCAGATCAAGGTCGCAGAAGATGAAGCGCAGTTGGCGAATCCAGAACAGTCCATTGAATTCGTCGAACGTACAGGTGTGGACATTTTCGCGCCCGCGATCGGCACGGCGCACGGCGTATACAAGACCAAGAATCCGAAGATTGACTTCGAGCGCATGGCAATCATCAATAAGATGTTGAATGGCAATGGAATCAAGACTCCGCTGGTCGTTCACGGCGGAACCGGTCTGCCTGATGATTACATCAAGAAATTGCTCGAAGCGGGCGGCGCAAAGTTCAACGTGTCGACTGAGTTGAAACACACCCTGCTTGACGCGAAGTTCGAGTATTTGTCCGCCCACCGCGATGAGTATGATCCCGGTAAACTGGACATCTTTGTCCGCGATGCGACCCGTAAGGCTGTGATGCACTGGATGGACAAGCTGGGCTGTGAAGGCAAGGCGTAATTTCATAAGCAACTCCGTTGGTTGAGTTGCCCCGATGTTCTTTCGGGGCGTATCGAAACCAATGGGTTATATAAGAAACAAGTGTTGACATGAAAACATGTTGGTCTCAATACGGGCTCGAAAAGCATTCACCCTACTCGACCAACAGTTAAATACCAAGACAAAAATTTTTGAGGAGTAAATAAATGAAAAAAATCGAAGAATTTTATGCCCCGTGGGTTAAGGGCATTCCGATGTACATTTCGGAGCATATTGAAAAAGCATGGAGAGATCCGTCATTACATCGCATGATGTCCAATGAGAATCCGCTTCCCCCATCTGATAAAGTTTTGGAGGCGATGTTCAAATATGCGAAGATGGCGAACCGCTATCCCGATCAAGGTCTGGTGGTTCGCAGCAAGATCGCCGAGATGAACAAGGTGGATGGTCCCGGCAACGTGATGATCGGCAATGGCTCCAGCGAAGTGTATGACAATATCTTCCGCATGTTCATCACCCCCGGCGACGAAGTCATCCAGCACACGCCGTGCTTCGGCATTTACGGTCTGCGCGGCAAATTGCTGGGCGCAAACATGGTATCAGTGCCGATGGTTTACAAGGATAAGTACCTGCACTACGATCCCGATTCCATTTTGAAAGCCGTCACGGATAAGACCAAGATCATCGTAATCGCGAACCCGAACAACCCTACGGGCAATTTCATGGATGCGAAACATTTTGTCACGATTGCCGAACTGGGCATTCCTTTTGTAATCGATGAAGCCTACGTGGAATACTCGGGCTTGGGCATGTCTCAGGTGCAGTTGACCAAGAAATACAAGAATGTGTTGATCACCCGCACGCTCTCAAAGGCGTACGGTCTTGCGGGTATGCGCTTCGGATACACCATCGCGAACAAGGAAGTGATCGACCAGATCGCGGGTTCCCTGCTCCCATGGAACGTTGGCACGATTCCCATGTGGGCGGCGCTCGCGGCGTTCGAAGATACGGAAGGTCTTGCAGAACGTGTCAAGTTCAACAACAACGCAGTGGACTTCATCACCGAGTCGCTGAGCGTGATCCCCGGGTTTGTCATCTTCCCCTCCAAATCGAATTACATCCTCTTCGATTGCGGTGAGACTGGCAAGACAGGCAAGGAAGTGCTGGCTTATGCCGAAACCAAGGGGATCATCCTGCGCGGCGAGAGCAAAAAGTACGGAAGCGACGGCTGGTTCCGAGTGACGGTCGGCTCGAAGGAAGAAAACCAGTTGTTCGTGGATACCATCCTTGAGTTCTTCGGAATGAAGAAGTAAAGACCCATTAACCACAAAGAACACGAAGGAGCATCAGGGGAAACCTTTGTGCCCTTCGTGGTAAAAGGAGTTGATATGTCAAAAATAAAAGCAGTGTTCTTTGACCAGGACGGCGTGATCATCGACACGGAACGCGATGGCCACCGCGTCTCCTTCAACATGACCTTCAAGGAGTTTGGCTTCAGCGATGAATGGAGCGTTGAGTATTATCACGAGCTGCTCCAGATCGCGGGCGGCAAGGAACGCATGAAGCACCACTGGAAGACCAAGGGGTTTTCCAAACCATTGACCGAGGAAGAGATTGATAGCCTCGTCAAGGACATGCACAAACGCAAGACCACCCTGTTCGTGGAATTGATCGAGACGGGCAAACTGCCCCTTCGCCCGGGCCTGCACAGGTTCATGAAAGAAGCGATGGACGCGGGCCTCAAGATCGCGGTCTGCACCACATCCAACGAGCAGGCTGCGAAAGCCATCACCGAAAAAGTCCTCTCGGATATCAAATTCGAGATCGTACTTGCAGGCGATATCGTTCAGAAGAAAAAGCCTGATCCGGAAATTTACAACCTGGCGCTCTCCAAACTCGGGTTGAAACCCGCTGAAGTGATCGTGGTCGAAGATTCCAAAAACGGTCTCGCTGCCGCGAAGGCCGCGGGCGCGAATGTGATCGTCACCACCAACCATTACACCGAAAAGGAAGATGTGAGCGCCGGCGATGTGATCGTCTCGTGCCTGGGCGATGCCGATGGCGAGAAAGCCGTACTCCGCAAAGGTGAGATCAAGGGCTTCGATGGCGTTGTCCATGTGAAACAGTTGATGGAGTTGTTCGGGTAGGAAGGTTGCAGATTACAGGTTTTAGTTAAAGGACGTGGTTTGCGCCGCGTCCTTTTTCATTGCAGGTAAAATTCAAGGACAGGATGAATCATGGCTGACGAATTGCTGGACATTGTGAATGATAAAGATATGGTAACCCATCAAGAGCTGCGCTCGATTGTGCATGAGTTAGGCCTGCAGCATCGCGGCGTACATGTGTTTCTATTTACAAAAGACGGGAAAATGCTTGTGCAAAAACGAAGCGCTGATCGCGCGTCCTCCCCCTCCATGCTGGATTGCTCGGTCTCGGAGCATGTCAAAGCTGGAGAAGGCTATCGCGAAGCGGCGCTGCGCGGAATGAAAGAGGAAATGGGCGTGGATGGGATTGAGATCAAACCGCTTGTCCGATTTAGAATGAATTATGGCGTAAATGATAATGAAATAAGCACATTATATGAAGGCATGGTTGACCCTGACAAAGTAAAATTTGATCCGATTGAAATTGAAGAAGTGAATTATTACAGTCTGGATGAATTGCAGAAAATGATCCAAGCTGACAATATAAAATTCTGTGGATGGTTTATAGAACTATTAAATTGGTATTTGGGAAAACAAACCAACTTGAGCCTTGATTTTCAATCACAAAAATAATTAATACAAAGTAAACTACCACCGCCATAGGCGGTGGCTTTAGAGCGATGCGCCTGGAAGGCGCGCTCTTTCAGGTTAGTTTCTTAATCGAATAACTTTCCTTGCACTGCCTCGACTTGCTTCTCTTG